>QWCH01002007.1_pt1 | contig 47117 bp, 38 predicted proteins | sample 1972671 | NCBI WGS metagenome assembly QWCH01 (sample SAMN09866713, study PRJNA288562) | Human gut metagenome isolate term3_stool, whole genome shotgun sequencing... | isolation source: gut | host: Homo sapiens | place: USA: California
GTTTGTTCCACCATTTAGAAGTGTAGCAAACATTTGAGCTGCTTCTGCTCTTGTTACATTTGCTTGTGGCTTAAATGTTCCATCTGGATATCCCTTGATATAAGCAATTGCCTTAACTTCTTCTACTGCATTCTTTGTTACCTTGTATTCAATCTTAGTGATGTTTTTGTCCTTATCTCTAGCTTCAATTTTAATTGTTTCGCCATTGATTAGGGCTCTGTTTAAATATGCTGTAAATACTCCAGCGTTGTTTACATAAGTTGTGGAGATTTTATTGCCATTTGCATCGTAAACTGTGATTTCATCATCAGTGTTTGCAGTTCCCTTTACAATTTTTTGTCCTTCAAGAGCTTCTGTAACTTTGAATTTTTTGTTTTCAACAGTTTTTGCATCTGTGTAGAATCTTAAGTTGTCAAGATCTCTTGTTTCAATGCTCTTGTTTAAAGTAAGTGTGAATTTTCCATCCTTGTCAGCTCTTACAGTTCCAAGTTTTTCTCCTTCAAGGTAAACTGTGATGAAGTCAAAAGCATGACCCTTAACTTTTCCTGTTAGAACTCTTCCAAAGATACTTAATTCACTAGCGTCAATTCTTGTTCCCTTGATATTTTTGTAGTTGTCATTTTTAACTTCAACGCTTCTTGAAGTATAATCATCATCTTCAGCATAAATAGTTACGCTCTTACCTTCTTTGATGTCGTATTCAACTTCAAATTTTCCTTTACTGTCCGCTTTTCCGAGGTAAGTGCTATATCTTCTTATGTCTCTAAATCCATCTTCTTGAAGATAAATCTTAGCGTAAGCTGATGTTTCACCCTTGATGTATTTTCCATCATATCTTACATTGTTAAGAGTGATTTTTCCGTGTTTTTTTTCTTCTCTTCTATCAACAACGTTAAAGTTAAGTTCTATTTTCTTTTCGGATCCATCTTTAAATCTTACAGTTACTTCTCTTGTCCTTTTACCTGTAGAATCAAAAGAATAGTGATCTTCACCAATTATTTCAGCGCCTTTAGGAATATCAATATTACTAGTGTAAAATCTTTCTCCTTTTTCTAGAGTAATCTTACGATCTCCTACAGTAGTTGTGTCTGCTTCTTTTTCAACAACTTTGTTTTTATTGTCATTGTTTTCTCTTTCTGTAGTATTGGAATTTTCTTCTACAGATGCTTGTGAGTTAGATGCTTGTGGGTTCTTCAATTCATTTTCACCAGTTGCGAAAGCAGATACTGGGATAGATGCTGCTAGAACTCCTGCTAGAGCAAGTGTTAAATATTTTTTGCTATATGGTTTCATAAAAATTTCCTCCTAAATCAAAATATAAAATATATTTATACTTCTTATTTCATACTATGTTACTGAGTTTAAAGCTTATTTGTGATAAAAAAGTGATAATTTAGAGGTTTTTGAAGTATTTAATCTTTTCTTAATAATTTGTCATTAAAGAGAAATAATTTTTCCCATCAATAAAAGTAATAAAAAATGTAATAAAAAATAAAAATTTAAAGTCCTAACTTGCTAATAAAAAATTTTATTAATTAATCAGCTTTAAAAAAATCCTCCCTAACTCATCACAAAAATTTTAAAAATAAAAAGGACCTGCCTTAGCAAGTCCTTAAATTTATTTTACTTTGACAGACAAGTCGTCTGCTTCTACTTCAACTACAATTGTGTCGCCGTCCATTACATCGCCCCTAATTATCATCTTTGAAATAATAGTTTCAAGCTTGTGAGAGATGTATCTCTTAACAGGCCTTGCACCATATTGTGGGCTAAAGGATGCGTTCAAGATAAAGTCCAAAGCTCCATCTGTAACTTCGATGTGGATGTCCCTATCTGCAAGTCTCTTTTCAACTTCGGCAATACTTTGTTTGATGATGCCATAAATTTCACTCTTTTGAAGTGGTTTGAATAAGACAATTTCATCAACTCTGTTGAGGAACTCCGGCCTAAAGGATGCCCTCAAATCAGCCATAACATTTTCTCTCGCATCTTCTTTGATCTTGCCATCTTCATCGATGCCGTCAATTAAGAAGTGCGATCCAATGTTTGAAGTCATTATAATAACTGTGTTTTTAAAGTCCACAGTCCTTCCTTGGTTGTCAGTAAGTCTACCGTCATCAAGAACTTGTAACAAGATGTTAAATACATCTGGATGGGCCTTTTCGATTTCATCAAAGAGGATTACTGAGTATGGTTTTCTTCTTACTGCTTCAGTAAGTTGTCCGCCTTCATCATAGCCTACATATCCTGGAGGAGATCCAACAAGTCTTGACACAGAGTGTTTTTCCATGTACTCAGACATGTCAATCCTTATTAGGTTTCTCTCGTCATCGAAAAGTGTTTCAGTAAGTGCCTTAGCTGTTTCAGTTTTACCAACTCCAGTTGGTCCTAAGAAGATAAAGGAACCTATTGGTTTGTTTTTATCTTTTAGTCCAGCTCTTGCTCTTAAAACTGCATCTGACACAAGTTCAATAGCCTTGTCTTGACCAATAACCCTCTTGTGGAGGATATCTTCAAGACCTAACAACTTATCTCTTTCAGTCTTATTTAATTTTTCAACAGGGATACCTGTCCACCTGCTAACTACATAGGCGATTTCATCTTCTGTGACTTCTTCCTTCACCATAGATGACTCGTCCTTTGTAGATGCCTTTTCTCTAGCTGCAAGTTCTTCTTTTAACTTTGGAAGAGTTCCGTATTTTAATTCAGAAAGTCTTTCAAGGTCGTAATTTCTTTCAGCTTCTTCTATTGCGTGGTTAGTATCTTCGATTTTCTTCTTGATGTCCTTTGTGGAGTCAAGTTCCTTCTTTTCTGCTTCCCACTTAGATTTTAATCTATCAAACTCTGCCTTTTCTTCAGAAAGTTCTCCTTGAAGTTTTTTAAGTCTTTCAGCACTTGCTTCATCAGTTTCCTTTTTAAGGGCTTGATTTTCAATTTCAAGTTGCAAAATTTTTCTTCTAACTTCATCAATTTCTGTTGGCATTGAGTCGATTTCTGTCCTAAGCATTGCACAAGCTTCGTCCATTAAGTCGATTGCCTTATCTGGCAAGAACCTGTCAGTGATATACCTGTCAGATAAAGTTGCCGCAGCTATAACTGCTGAGTCAGAAATCCTAATTCCGTGGTAAATTTCATATTTATCTTTAAGTCCACGAAGGATTGCAATAGTATCTTCAACGCTTGGTTCCTTTACCATAACCTTTTGAAATCTTCTTTCAAGAGCAGGGTCCTTTTCGATGTACTTCCTGTACTCGTCAAGAGTTGTTGCCCCAATAGCGTGAAGTTCACCACGAGCAAGCATTGGCTTTAAAAGGTTAGATGCATCCATGGCACCATCAGTCTTACCCGCTCCCACAATGTTGTGGATTTCGTCGATAAATAAAATTATATCTCCATTGGATTTTAAGACTTCATTTAAAACAGCCTTTAATCTTTCTTCAAATTCACCACGATATTTTGCACCAGCAATTAGGGCGCCCATATCAAGTGAAAAAACAGTTTTATTTTTTAGACCTTCTGGCACGTCTTCAGAAACAATTCTTTGGGCAAGTCCACCAGCAATGGCAGTCTTACCAACTCCAGGAGGACCAATTAAAACTGGGTTGTTCTTAGTCCTACGAGAAAGAATCCTGATAACATTACGAACTTCTTCGTCACGACCAATAACTGGATCAAGCTTGCCTTCACGAGCAAGTTCAGTTAAATCTTGGCCGTACTTTTTAAGAGCGTCGTAAGTTCCCTCTGGATTGTCAGTAGTTACGTGTTGGTTGCCCCTAATTTTTTTAAGGGCATTTAAAAATCCATCAGCATCGATCTTGTTCTTATTAAATACAGAAGAAGAATCAGTTCCCTTCATATTCAATAGAGCAAGATAGATGTGTTCAACAGAAAGGTAATCATCACCCATCTTCTTTTTAAAGTCCTCTGCCTTTTGGAAAAGTTCCCTATAAGAAGAGTCGGCATAAACTTCTGCACCTGATTGTTTTGGAAGTCTTTCAATAACCTTTAAGACGTCACCTTTTAACATATCAGGGTTTTTATCCATATATGTCAAGACCCTAGGAATAAGGCCTTCCTTGTCATTTAAGAGGGCGTAGTTGATGTGAATTTCTTTTACCTCTGGATTGCCGTATTCCTTAGCAATATTATATGCACCTTGAACGGCTTCAAGGGATTTTTGAGTAAATTTTTCAAAATTCATATAAACACCTCATTTGTTCAATATATTTATTCAATAAAAATTGTTATTTACTTATTTTTTCTAATTCCTTATATAATTTTTCTTGTTCTTCAGTTAAATCTTTAGGATTTACAATGTTAAAGACCACGTAAAGGTCTCCCACATTTCCCTTAAGGTCCTTAAAGCCCTTAGAAGAAATCCTCATCTTGTTGCCACCAACAAAGCCTTGAGGAATCTTTAACTTTAACTTGCCACTAAGAGTTTCCACAGTCTTAGAAGATCCAAGAGCAGCTTCCCATGGATATATGTTAACAGTCCTTGTCACATCAAGCCCATCTAGGACAAGATTTTTTTCGTCCTTGATGTTTATCTTGAACAAGATATCTCCAGGAAGACCAAACTTTTCTCCCCTTACCTTGACCTTCTTGCCCCTAGTGATTCCAGCAGGGACTTTGACAGCAACATCATATTCCTTTTGCTTGTAAGTTAGGGAAACATCCTTTGTCACACCTTCAAAGGCCTCTTTGATAGAAATAGAAAGTTCAGATTCAAACTTATTTCTAGCCTTCTTTTGAGACCTTCCCCTTCCCTTGGAAGAGAAATCTCCGAAGATGTCATTTATGTTAAAACCACCAGAGAAATTGCCACCAGACTTAGAAGAACCAAAAATTGTTTCAAAGAAGTCTGAGAAATCTGCACCGCTTCCTCCTGTGGTATAAGTGTAACCATATTGAGAAGGGTCGAAATCATAACCAGATGAAAAATCATAATTAGATCCAAAAGTATCATATTTTTTTCTCTTGTCGGGATCCGATAAGACCTCGTAGGCCTCAGAGACTTCCTTAAACTTTTCTGCAGCTGCCTCGTCGCCTTGGTTGACGTCGGGATGATATTTCTTTGCAAGCTTCCTATAAGCCTTCTTTATCTCCTTTTCATCTGCATCTTTAGAAACTCCAAGGATTTCATAATAATCTTTGTATTTCAAAATGTAACCTCCTCATATATATAAACATTTAATCTCTCTCTAATTATATCCCAATAAAAAATATTGCAACATAATAGAAATTAATTAAATGGATTTAAAATTAAGACTTTTATTTAATTTCCATTTCCATTTCCATTTCCATTTCCATTTCCATTTCCATTTCCATTTCCATTTCCGTAAAATTAAAATAAAAATCATAGTCAAATTTAGTTTGACTATCTTTGACTATCTAAATTATACAACATCATTAGCACTCTCGCAAGTAGTTTGCTAATTTATTTTTAAAAATTTTTTATTGCCTTGTTTTTATGAAAACGATATACTATGAGTGTAAAACTAGAAAACAATATTTTAGAGAGGAGTAAACCATGAAGAAACTAAACATTAAAAAAATATCTATCTACTTATCTTTTTTACTTGTATCAATGTTAGTATTTACAGCTTGTAGTAATAAAGATAATGCAGATGGTCCTACAATTGCAGTTTCTTGGTCAACTGATGAAGTTGATAAAGATTCAAAGGATAAAGTAGATATAGACACTCAAATGTATGCTGACGCCTTAAGAAAAGCTGGTGCAAAAGTTGTATTTCTTAATGAAATGAAATCTCTTGAACAAGCTAAAGAAGAAATCAAAGATGTACAAGGCGTTGTCATAACAGGTGGCGATGACTTAAATCCTGCTTTATACAACGAAGAACCAATTCCTACTTTAGAAGATATTAATCCTAGAAGAGACGAATCCGATGTATTCTTACTTAAGGCTTTGTTAGAAGAAGATAAGCCTACATTAGCAACTTGCAGAGGAATGCAACTTACTAATGTTTTATCAGGTGGAACATTATATCAAGATATAATGGTACAACATCCAACTGACATAATTCACAGAGATCCAGATAAAAAAGTTTTTGTGAAACATGAAATTAATGTATTTCCTGACAACATTTTGGCTGAAGGATTTGGAAAAGCTGGTAACGTAGAAGTTAACTCTTGGCACCACCAAGCAGTTAAAGATTTAGGAAAAAATTTAGAAGTTTTGGCAGAAGCTCCTGATGGTACTATCGAAGCAATAAGAAGAACTGATAAAAAATACTTCTTAGGCCTACAATTCCACCCAGAAGCAATGATAATGGAAGATAATAATAAAGACGCATTAAATCTTTATAAGACTTTCATAGCAAAAGCACAAGAATTATCAAAAGAAACAAAATAATTTTATTATTCTAGTTTTACAAAAATACAGAGGAGCAAATTAGCTCCTCTTTCTTATTATTTTTTATTATTTTATTCCCTTTCATACTCAAAAGTTTTGAAATTTTTTAAATTTCACAAAATATTTTTAAAATTTTTATTGTCTTATTCGTGTTACTATGTTAAACTGATAACAGATTATTTAATACACTTTTTTAATTAAATTCCTTTTTACTCGCCGAGATTGTCTCGGCAATTTTTTTGCCCTTTTTTAGTCAATTTAAAATTAATTCCATTTGTATATCATTTGTAAAAATGATAAAATGAACTTACCATAAAGAGAAGGCGAGAGACAAGCTCATCGACCCTTCAGCAACCTACCATGAGGCAAGGTGCTAATGCTTGTATGATGGATACATATTAATCTTGCATCCATCTTTCGATGGGTGCTTTTTTCTTCTCTAATTTTAAAGGAGGAATTTATATGTTAATGGAAGTTTATTATGAACATTATCGAGAAAATTGTAAGGGCGCTTATTGGGAAGAACCCATTTCTATTCCCTATGGAGTTTATGATAGGGATAGGAAGGCTAGGAACTCATTTTATGGCTACTTAACATCTAAGGGTTTTAAGTGTGTCACTTGGAACAATGATTATCCCCTTATACTTGTCAACACAGAACTTAAACGCTTTGGTCTAATCTACCGCGCCTGCGCTCATAAGTGCGTAGACTCTAGAAATTATACAATACAAGAGTTCAAGGATGAGGTTCTAAACATTAAATAAATTTTTTAATTTATCTCATAAGCCTATATGATTTTTATGAGTCAAAACTTGTTTTGAGACGACATTGTTTTATGAGTGGGCATAAAGATAAAAAGAGAGGAAGTAATAATCTACTTCCTCTTATCACTCTTTAATATTAAAATACCCCTGGTCTTCTTGACCTAGGGGTATATTTTTATTTTATGAATTGAATTCTTTGTATTCTCTTTTGGCTTCTTCTTGTTCTTCTGGTATAACTTTGATGCTGGCTTTCATTATTCTTTTTTCTGCTACTGCTAGTTCTGTCAAGATGCAGCCGCCTGCCTTGACGCTAAGTTTTTTCTTTTGTTTTTCGTCTGGTATAAAGCCAAGCTTTTCTATTATCAAGCCCGAGATTGTCTCGTGGTTTTCTGAATATAGGGATAGGCCAAGGGCATCGTTTATGTCTTCTATGTCCATGGATCCGTCTACTATATATTCGTTTTCGCCAATTTTTTCTACGCTGTGGTCTTCCTTGTCGTACTCGTCTTCGATTTCTCCAACTATTTCTTCTACTATGTCTTCTACTGTTACCATGCCTGAGAAGCCTCCGTACTCGTCTATTAGGATTGCTACGTAGTTTTTGGATGCTTGAAGTTCCTTTAGAAGCATGTCAATTTTTTTGGTTTCTGGTACATAGTAAGGTGACTTGATACAGTTGTCCAAGTTTATGGACTCGTAATCATTTTTTGCGTATTCAACAAAGAGGTCCTTGATGTAAACTGTTCCCAGGATGTTGTCTGTGTTCTCACGATAGACTGGCATCCTTGAGTAACCCATCTTCAAGACTTCTGTTATTGTTTCTGTTGTGAACTCGTCGTAGTCTAGCATGTAAATGGATGTCCTTGGTGTCATGATTTCATATGCCAACTTGTCGTCAAAGTCCATTATGTTAACTATCATTTCTTCCCCAGCTGAGTTGATTACTCCTTGTTGGGTTGAAACTTTTATATAGGATTTTAATTCTTCTTCTGAAATTTTTTCTTCTACGTCCTCTGAATATTTTCCCATAATCTTTAATACTATTACTGTTGAAACTGATAATAGTTTTACAAAGGGATAAAATATTTTTGAGGCAAAGGCAATTGCACCTGATGATTTGAGGGCAACTTTTTCTGAATTTTGTAGGGCAATTCTCTTTGGCACTAGCTCACCAAAAACAAGTGTTATATAGGATAGGGCAAGAGTCACCAAAATAAAGGCTACTGTCCCACCATAGGGTATCCCGTATCCTCTTAAAAATTCTCCAAATACTTTTGAGATAGAAGTAGCTGCAGATCCAGATGAGAAAAATCCTGCCAAGGTTATTGCAACTTGGATTGTGGATAAAAATCTCGTTTGATCTTCTGAGATATCTAAAAGAGTCTTTGCTCTCTTGTCTCCTTCTTCTGCCATTTCTTTTATCTTGTTGTTGTTTACTGAAACCATTGCCATTTCAGCTGATGCAAAAAATGCGTTAATGCTTGTAAGTATTGCTATTAATATGAGCTTAGCCCACAAGGCGCCATCGTCCATAAAATCTTCCTCCATTATCTTTTTGATTAATTATATCAAAGAATTTATATTTGTGACAATAAAATAATTAATCTTATCAAGCTTTTTAGCTAATTTCTAAGGTTTAAGAATTTCCTCCTGTGGTATGAATTATTTATAGACTAAGATTGGAGGTCTTGAATGAAAAAATTAAAAAGAAGCTTGTTTATAATTTTACTTATTGGTCTCGCCCTCTTTGCTGCCTTCTTCTATGGCAAGAGACAAATGAAAAGCGAGATGGAGCCAGAAATTACTTCTAGCTTAATTTACAACAAGCTGGTTTCTGCCAAGGAGCTGACAACTTTAAAGTACCACTACACAAACATGGGCCACTTTGAAAATCAAAATACCTTTTACGGTTACAAGGTCCCCTTTACTTCTAAGGAGTTTATTGTTTCCTACGAAGGACTTATAAATGCTGGCATAGATCTTGACAAGATTAAGGTTGATGTTGGCGACAAATCTATTGAGATAAAAATTCCACCAGCAGAGATTTTGAGCCACGAAATTTATGAGGACTCATTAAAGGTTTATGACGAGAGAGAATCTATTTTTAACAGGATTGACATCGAGGACTACAATAATTTCTCAAAGGATCAAAAGACTGAAGTTGAAAAGAGAGCAATAAAAAAAGGCCTCTTAAAGGAAGCCGACGAAGAATCAAAGAAAGCAATCCAAGAAATTCTTGGGGCAGACACAATTTTGAGCAAGTACGACATAAAAATCATAAGAGACGAAAATTTAAAATGAAAAAATAGAAGGGCTTTCTACTCGAAGGCCCCTCTTCTCTTTTAGCTTTCTAATAATTTTTTTACTTCTTCAATCTTTACTTCGTCTAGGCTCTTGTATTTCCAATCTGGATTATTGTCCTTGTCTATCATCTTATACCTAATTCCCTCTTGCATCTCGCCAACCTCTAGGGAGTATTTTAAAATTTTTTGGTCTAGGTCCACAGTTTCTACATAGGTCAAGTCCTTGCCAATAAAATATTTTTCAAACTGCAAAGCCAACATAAATTGGGATTTGCCCCTTAGGTCTTTTAAGATATCTGATGCAAATTCATCTTCCTTGTTGTCCTCTAGTTTTTCATAAATTTCAGCTAAAGTTTCTCCTGAGAAATATTTTTCTATTTTATCAGCATTTTTCTCAACAAGGGTCTCGTGAATTTCCTTTTTATATTTTTCTGCTTCTTCTCTTAACTTACCGATTAATTCATTACCCTCGTAATTTTCTGATAACTCAAAAAACTTTTCTCTTATCTTTTCATAATCTTTTGAGTCAATATATACATGAGCAAGTCCATGCTTAATCAAATCTGGGGATGCTAGACTTCCTCCACAGAGTCCTAGGTATTGTCCAAGAGCTTGAGGCAAGCTAGAGATAAATTTCCCCACACCTACATCGGGTACAAAGCCTAGCCTTGTTTCTGGCATTGCCCATTTTACACTTTCGTCAGAAATTATGAAATCAGAATTTATGCTTATTCCAATTCCACCACCCATGACTATTCCCTTCCAATAAGAAACAATAGGTTTTTTATAAGAGGCAACATACTTGTCTAGGTCAAACTCTTTGACAAAGAGCTCGTCCTTATCCTGGCACTCATCATTGATAATAAAATCATTGTATAGGTGGACCAAGTCGCCACCAGAACAGAATCCCTTAGAAGACTTACTTTCGAAGAGGATAGCCCTTATTCCATCATCTTTTTCCCATTTTTCTAAAATATTTCTTATATCCTTTACCATCTTTAAGTTGATGGCATTTATTTTTTTTGGCCTATTAAAATAAATTATTCCAACATTTTTTATCACTTTGCTTATTATAAAGTCATCTTTTTTCATCTTATCACCATCTTTTTGATTTTGCTTAATATATACCCTATTGATAGATAAGGAATTGATGATTATAATCTACAATAAATTTCTAAAAAATTAATATTCTATCTTGTTTCCAAATATAAATTTTAAAATTATATAGTAGATTAGGAAAAAAACTCCTACAAGAGGCCAAACAATCCAGGACCTATCCCAATTATTTGTCAAAAAGGAATATGCCAAGTAGATTCCTGTTGCGGCAATCCAATAAATTAAACAGAAAGGTCCCAGCTTCCTCTTTAATTTTTTATTTTTCTTACTATAGTCTCCATCTTCCAAAATCGCATTGATTGAATTCATAAAAGTATTCGCCCTAATCAAAAGATTTACTCCAATAGCTATAAGAAAAAGCATTACAACTACTGAAATCATCATAGGCATATCTTCCACTGAAAAAATCATCCCAATAAAAATAGGAATAACTGATGCCACTAAGAGTATAACTCCAAGTATATTGTCTCTGGCATAGGCATCGTGGATTTTTTCTGCCCTATCTCTTGCCATTCCATCAACACCATAGGCTGTATCTATGCCTTCATTTTCTATAAATTCATATTTTTTTAATTTCATAGCTTCCCTTATAAATATTCCAAGGGCTCCAATTACAAATAAAAACAAAACTGTAAGAGAGATTCCATATACTACATTTTCTGGAACTGATATGAGGTTACTTTCATAAGCTTGTGATAAAAGTAATAAAGTTACAGGTGAAATTACACAAAGAGAAACTCCAAAGGCAATATTTCTGCCAGAAACTTCTTTTAAATCTAGATATTCATTTGCTTCTTCCATGCTAAGTTTTATTAACTTTTTATCTTCCTCAAAATCTTCTTCTGAGAACTCTAGGTCTTCAATTTCATCTTTAATCAAATAGTCCGTTGTAACTCCAAAAATTCTACTTAATTTTAAGATTTTTTCCATATCGGGTACTGCTTGGGCACTTTCGTATTTTGAAATAGACTGCCTGCTCACACCAAGTTTTTCTGCAAGTTCTTCTTGAGACCAAGAATTTTTCTTCCTAAGATTCATAATTTTATCTCCTAAAATCATAGTCCTACCTCCTTTTCTATTTGAATTTTATATATTTTTAGAGTAGCAATCTATAAATTTGACTTTGCAATTTGTAAACTCGCAGTTGCAAATCCGCTAAAATCCCATTTTTTCATATTTTACAAATTGCTATTCAAGAGATTGTATATTTTTAATAAAGAATATGTAAATTTTTATAATTTTGGGCAATAAAAATCCCGACTTGTGTCAGGATTAAAATTATTTTTTATTTTGTGCCAAGTTTATTATTTGGTCTGCAATGCTTTCGAAGTCAAAGGAAGATGAGTTTATCAAGATGTCGTAGTTGGCTGACTCGCCCCAAGTTCTTCCAGTGTTCCTGGAATAATGGTTGGCACGTCTGTTGTTTTCACGAGTCATTTTTATCTCAAGCTTGTCCTTTTTAACCTTGTAAGTATTTAAAATTCTTTCTTCTTTAAAGTCCTTTGATGCGTAGATAAAGACTGATAGCTTTGGAAAGTCTTCCAAGACAAAGTCACTGCACTTGCCAAAGATCACAACTTTTTTCTTTTTTGCAAGCTCCCTAATTGTCCTTGAGTCTAAGAGGAAGGCTGCGTCGTCAACTGCTATGTCTTCTTGGGAGTAGGAATAGTTTTGTCTATATAGGTCGTAGATTGTTCCCTGCAAGAAGGAGTCATCTTTTTTTATTTCTTCAGGCTTTACCTTTTTCTCAAGGCTGGTAAGCTCTATAAGTTTTTCATCATAAAATTCGTAATTTAATTTATCTGCAACTTTCTTGGCAATTTCATTTGCCCCAGATCCATATTCTCCATCAATTGTTATTAGTTTTTCTCCAGCTTTCTGGAAAATTTTTTTAAATAGTGACATATCTTCACCTCTCTTTAATTATACTCTAGCTTTGTGAAAATTTTTTTATTCTATTTAAAATTCTTGTGAAATTTTATCCCCTATTTAATTTTCTCTCTAGTCTTTTCTCAAGATAAGTTTCTATTGGGACTTGGGCAAATATAGTTGCCAGGAAAATTATTATAGCTCCAAAGATTTCTCTTTCAGTCATCTCTTGTGATAGGATAAGCCAACCAAAGAGGGCTCCAAAAACTGATTCAAGGGAGCAAATCATTGATGCAACAACTGGTTCTAGGTCCTTTAATGCCATTAGTTGAATAGTGAATCCAACCCCTGAGGACAAAATCCCTACATAGAGAATTGTAGCTTGAGATTTTAAAATTGCCTCCATACTTATGTCTTCAAGGACAAGGGCTCCCACTAAAGATATGACTCCACAAACTGCAAACTGAACTAGGGAAACTAAAACTGCATTAGTATTAGTTGAGTACTTTGTCAGTAATAAGATGTGAATGGCAAAGACAAGGGCAGATAAAATTACAATTAAGTCTCCCCTATTGATATTGAGTCCACCATTGATAGACAAGAGGTAGGTCCCCACCATGGCAAGAAAGATACAAATTATAATTTTTACACTTGGTCTTCTTCCAAAAAACAGTCCTATTACTGGTATAAAAACTATGTAGAGGGCTGTCAAAAAACTTGCCTTGGCAGCTGTTGTATAAATAAGAGAAACTTGTTGGAGGTTAATGGCTATTGTAAAAACCAGGCCACAAATACTTCCTCCCACAAGGGTCCTCTTCATGTCAAACTTTTCTTCTCTGTACGAAGCTGACTTCATCATAAAAAATTTATAGGTTAGGTATAAAAATACAACTGCTACAAAACATCTTGAGGCAGTAAAAGAAAGGGGCCCTAAGTGTTCCATGCCTGCTGCTTGTGCTACAAAGGCAAGTCCCCAGATTATTGCTGTTGCAAATAACATTATTGATGCTTTAAGTTCTCTTTTCATTTTTACACCACCCAAAAAACACCAATTCAGAAGTTTAAGCCCAAATTGATGTTAAAATTCTATAATTTAATATTATCACAATTTATCTAAGAAAAATAGTAATGCAATATTTCTTACCATAAAAATTTTAAATTAGACCTTTTTTAAATCTCATGTATAATTAAGATAAGAGGTGAATTATGATAAAGTTTAATTTGTATAAAGAAGGAGGACTAAAGGTCCACTTCGTTAAAAAAGATCAAGATCTTCCTAGTGAAATCAAGGAGTATCTTGAAAAGAAAAAGTTCGCTTATAAGTTTAAGGAAAGTTTATACCTTCCTAGCTTTGAAGAAGAATCAGAAATCTTCATGGGACTTGGCGATGATGAACTTGACCTTGAAGATGTGAGAAATCTTTTCTTCGAGCTTGGAAATATTTTAAGAGACAACCAAGAGCACGAAGTTGAAATAAAAATGCCAGAGCTTTCTATCTGCAACAAGAAAACTATTATGGCAGCCTACGAAGGACTTCGCCAAGGTGAATATGAATTCACAAAGAAAACTGATGTAAAGGAAAAGAAAGCCGACTTTGAACTTACAGTAAACTATACTGCCTTTAGGGGACCTGAAGCAAAATTAAGAGAGGGCCTTGATAAGATAGAAAACATTATGGATGGGGTCTTCCTTGCAAGGGACCTTGTAAATGAAAGAGCCAATGTAATTTATCCAGAGACTCTTGCTAAGATTGCTAAAGAAAAATTAGAAGAAGCTGGCGTTAAGGTTACAGTTTATGAAGAAGACGAAATCGAAAAAATTGGTATGAAGGCCTTTTTAAGAGTTGCAGCAGGTGCTACAAACCGTCCAAGACTTATTGTAATGGAATACAAAAACGCAGACACAGAAAAAGTTGCCCTTGTTGGCAAGGGGCTAACTTACGACTCAGGTGGCTACAACATCAAGTCCCCATCAGGCATGAACTACATGCACTGTGACATGGGTGGAGCAGGTACAGTTATTGGGACAATCTATGCCCTTGCAAAGAACAAGGCAAAGACAAATATAGTTGGCGTAGTAGCAGCTTGTGAAAATATGATTTCAGGTCAGGCTTACAAGTCTGGCGACGTAATCGACTCCATGAAGGGACTTACTATCGAAGTTGCAAACACAGATGCTGAAGGAAGAATTACTCTTGCCGATGCAGTCCACTATGCGACAAATGACCTTGGAGCAGAAAAAATTATTGACCTTGCAACCCTTACTGGTGCAGTTACAATTGCCCTTGGCGAAGTTTATACAGGTGCAGTTACAAATGACGAAGACTTCTACAAGGAAGTCCTTGAAGCTGGTAAGCTAGCTGGAGAAAAAATGTGGGCCTTCCCTTATGATGAAGACTACAAGAAGCTAAACAAGTCAGAAGTTGCTGACATCAAGAACACTTCTGGTAGACAAGCAGGGTCCGTTACAGCAGGACTTTTCGTTGGCGAATTCGTAAAAGAAAATACACCTTGGGTCCACCTAGACATAGCAGCAACAGCCTATAGGGATAAGAAGGCAGGCTATCTTCCAAAAAATGCAACTGGCATTCACGTAAAGACATTAAACAACCTACTAGATCCAACAGATTGCTAAAATTTTTATATCACAACCACTGGCTAAATTCACAGGCTGGTGGTTTTTTTTGTAAGAAACTTTTATAAAAATTTTACAAAAATTTTAAAAGAAGCTAGAAAAAATAATATTTTCTTGTGCTACAATAAAAATATTAATTAGCCTCTAAAGTTTTTATACTTTAAGCATGAGTTAAATTCTTAAAATTTTATGCCTAAGTGGTTACAAATATTATTTTAATTGGGAGTACAAAATGACCTTAGCAATAAATAAAATCATCAACAGTTTACTAGAAATCATATTATTTTCTCTCCTTCCCTTTCTTTTCTGGTACTTTTCAGCAAGAAAACAAGAAAGGTTTACAGATTGGATAGGACTGAAAAAAATAAAAGGAGCTAAGAAGACAGCACTTGCAATTATTATAGTGACAACTTTTTATTTATTGATAAGCTTAATTCTTCTTAATAGCTTAAAAAATATAGAAAATGCAACTTCAGAATTCCAAGGACTTAGGTTTGCTGCCCTTCCTGCAATTTTTATCTATGCAGTCTTTAATACGTCTTTTCCTGAAGAAATCTTATTCAGAGGCTTTATCTTAAAAAGACTTGCCAATAAGCTAGGATTTACTAAGGCAAATTTTATACAAGGACTACTATTTGGTTTATTGCATGGAGTTATGTTCTTTCCTCTTGTTGGTAATTTAAAATCTATTTTAATTATTTTATTAACAAGCCTTGCAGCCTTTGCTATGGGTTATGTAAATGAAAAATCATCAAATGGATCAATTATTCCTAGTTGGATTATACATGCATTTTCTAATTTTATTGCTGGTCTTTATGCTGCCTTTTATATTTAATTTAGTTTTCTTTAAATTATAAAAGACCCTGCCAGATAAATTCTGGCAGAGTCCATAAAAGTTAATATAGTCTGCAATAAAAAATCTGCTAGAGATTTCTCTCTAACAGATTTATTTTTTTATAGGAATAGTCCACCGTGTGCAACAAATAGTGGTGCGAATACAAGGGATACAACAGTTATAAGTTTAATTAGAATATTAAGAGAAGGTCCTGATGTATCTTTGAATGGGTCACCAACTGTGTCTCCAGTTACAGCTGCCTTGTGAGCTTCTGAACCCTTACCACCGTGTGCTCCACCTTCAATGTATTTCTTAGCATTGTCCCAAGCTCCACCAGCGTTTGACATAAAGATTGCCATTAGTACGCCTGTTACAAGAGCTCCGGCTTGAAGTCCGCCTAGGGCTTCTGTACCAAGTAGTAGACCTACTAGTACTGGAACAATTACAGCGATTAGTCCTGGTACAACCATTTGCTTAAGGGCAGCACCTGTTGAGATGTCAACACAAGTTGCATATTCAGGTCTTGCTTTACCTTCCATGATTCCAGGGATTTCTCTAAATTGTCTTCTTACTTCGTCGATCATTTCTGATGCTGCGTTACCTACTGCTGACATAGTAAGTGCAGAGAAGGCAAATGGAAGCATACCACCAACGAATGTTGCAGCTATAACTTCTGGTTTTGAAATATCAATTCCACTAAGACCAGTAGCATTAATGTAAGAAACGAAAAGTGCAAGGGCAGTAAGTGCTGCTGATCCAATTGCAAATCCCTTTCCTATAGCTGCTGTTGTATTACCAACAGAGTCAAGTGAGTCTGTAATATCACGAACTTCTTCTGGTAGTTCACACATTTCTGCAATACCACCAGCGTTGTCTGCGATTGGTCCATAAGCGTCTACGGCAATTGTCATACCAGTTGTTGAAAGCATACCAACAGCTGCAAGAGAAATTCCGTAAAGTCCTACGATTGGATCTGCGCTTCCGCCAGCTCCAAGGTAAGATGCAATAATACCAATAGCGATGATGATGATTGGTCCAACTGTTGACATCATACCAACAGAAAGTCCAGCAATAATATTTGTTGAAGAACCAGTTTCTGATTCTGCTCCAATTCTCTTAACTGGTGCATAATCATCTGCTGTGTAATATTCTGTGAATTTAGAAATTATTAGACCAACTGCAATACCAATGATTACTGGTGCAAATGGTGAAAAACTTCCAAAGATGTAGTTTGATAAAAGTGCTGAAGCTATCATTGTAACAGCAGCTGCTACATATTCACCTGCGTTAAGAGCCTTTTGTGGGTTCTTGTCTCCCTTTACAAAGAAAGCAGCTACAATTGATGCAAGAATACCAACTGTTGCAACAAGCATACCAAATGTAACGCCTTCTTCTCCGTAAGCTACAACTCCAAGAGTAATAACTGAAAGAAGTGCTCCAACGTATGATTCAAATAAGTCAGCTCCCATACCAGCAACGTCCCCAACGTTATCTCCTACGTTATCAGCGATAACTGCAGGGTTTCTTGGGTCGTCTTCTGGGATACCAGCTTCAACTTTACCTACAAGGTCAGCTCCAACGTCTGCAGCCTTAGTGTAGATACCTCCACCAACTCTTGCGAAAAGTGCAATAGATGATGCTCCAAGTGAAAATCCTGTAATGATTTCAGTTTGTCCACCTGTTAGGAAGTATGCGCAAGAAATACCAATAATTCCTAATCCAACAACGCACATTCCCATTACAACTCCACCTGAAAAGGCAACGTCAAGGGCTTTACCTAGGCCACCCTTCCATGCTGCGTTTGTTGTTCTAACGTTTGCTTTTGTAGCAACCTTCATACCAACATAACCAGCAGCTACTGAAAAGATAGCTCCTACTATGAAACAAATAGCAGTTGGAATTGATTTAAGTCCTACTGCCAAGATAATTGCAAGTACAACGACAAATACAACAAGAGCCTTGTATTCTCTTGTTAAAAATGCCATAGCTCCTTCTGAAATGTAAGAAGAAATTTCCTTCATTCTTTCATTTCCGGCATCTTGTCTTGACACAAAGCCTGCCTTATAGGCAGCAAATAATAGTGCCAAAACGCCGACGATAGGAGCTAGATATAACATATTCATTCTAATCCTCCTTAAATTTTAATTAAATTGCAGCTAATGCAATAAGTGCAAGTACAAAAACGATGCTTGAACCAATAACAACTTTGTTTTGGATATCTTTTTTACTAGAACCCTTATGAGATCCCCACATGCTAGTTTCTTCGCCTTGAAGAGTTCCTAGACCAGCTTGTTCTGATTCCATTTGTGCAACTACAGTTATTACAATTATGCTCGCAATAATAATTATAATAGATAATAAAGTTTGCAAACTTATACCTCCCTTAAATTTCTATAACATATAAATTCTAACACAGCAAGGCTTGCTAATCAACGAATTTATACGATAATTTGGCATTTTTTAACAAGTTACTTCCTTTTTTAAGCCTTCTACGATTAAGTCCTCCCTATCTTGCATAGCAAGAAGAGTTTTTTCTATCAAGTCGTCAAGTTCCCAGTCAAGCTTTTCTGCTCCACTTTTTATCACATCCCGAGAGCAGCCTTCTGCGAACTTCTTGTCCTTAAACTTTTTCTTTACGCTCTTTAGGTTCATGTCCTTGGTGCTCTTTGATGGCCTCATAAGTGATGCTGCATAAATTAGTCCTGTAAGCTCATCAGCAGCGAAAAGGACCTTCTCCATAAAGAGTTCTGGTTCAACATCAGAACATATACCAGACCCATGAGACATTATTGCGTGGATTAGTTCCTCACTTCCACCTGCCCCACTTAAAATCGCTGGCGTATTCTTTAAATGTTCTTTAGGATACCTTTCGTAATCAACATCGTGAAGAAGTCCTGCCATCTTCCAAAAGTCTACATTGTCCTTGTCGTACTCTTCTGCAAAGTAGCCCATAACACTTTCAAGAGTCAAAGCATGTCTTATGTGGAATTCTTCCTTGTTGTATTCCTTTAAAAGCTTTAAGGCATCTTCTCTACTTATTCCAATCTTCATAATCCCACTTCCTTTTTCCTAATTCTATCACAATAATTTTTGAATTTCACTTTTACATACTTATGTTATAATGAAGATAAGAATGCAATGAACAATGGAGGTTTTTATGAAAAAAAATGTTGGCATAATGGGCTTTGGTAGAATTGGTAGAGACGCACTAAGAATCTGGGCCCTAAGAGACGATGTTAATTTTGAAGTTACTCACGTAGCTGTAAGAAATTTAGAAAAAACTTTAAAAGAAAGAACTCACCTATTTAAATACGATACAATCTATAGAAAATTCCCAGGTGAAATTGAATTCACTGACGACGGAATGATCATCAATGGAAAGAAAGTTACTTTCGTTGAATCAAAAACTCCAGACAAGATGAACTGGAAAGAACTTGGCGTTGATGTTGTAATCGATTCATCTGGTGCCTTCAAGGACGAAGAACAAGCAAGAGGTCACCTTGAAAGTGGTGCAAAGAAAGTTGTCTTAACTTCTCCAGGCAAGGGCAAGATGCTTACAGTTGTTATGGGGGTTAACGACGACAAGTATGACCCAGAAAAGGACGACATTATCTCTAACGCATCTTGTACAACAAACTGTCTTGCTCCAGTGACTAAGGTTATCTTAGAAAACTTTGGAATCAAGAAGGGACTTATGTCCACTGTTCACGCTTACACTAACGACCAAAACATCCACGACGGTGTTCACAAGAAGGACATGAGACGTGCAAGAATGGGCGCAGAAAATATAATCCCAACTTCAACTGGTGCAGCTAAGGCTGTTGGAAAAGTTATTCCAGAAGTTGACGGAATCTTAACTGGCTTTGCCCTAAGAGTTCCTGTTCCGAGTTAAAGGGAATCCTTGCCTACTCTGAAGACGAACTTGTTTCATCTGATATTATTGGCGACACTCACTCATCTATTTTCGATTCACTTCTTACAACTGTTAACGGCAAAATGGTTAAACTTATTTCTTGGTACGACAACGAATGGGGTTATACAGAAAGAGTTATTGACCTAACAGAAAAAATCGTTGAATCTCTATAATTAAATTTATTAGGAGGCTTGCACAGGCAGGCCTTTTTTATTTGCAAGCAAAAAGACCCTACGAGAGGGTCTAAGCTTAATCCTTTATAATTGTCCCGTGATTTTCTGGGTTGTTGGTGTTTAGTATTTTTATGGTTATATTTTTCTTGGCAACAGGGCTTATGGCATCTTCTTGATAGACTTGGGCTCCCTCGCCGATTATTTCCTTTAGCTCTGTGTAGGAAAGCTTGTCAATAGTCTTAGCATCTGGGTCTCTGTTGGGGTCAGATGTCATGATACCATTTACGTCAGTCCAGTTTTCGTAGACCTTGGAGTCAAGAGCATAGGCAATGAGGCTGCCTGTGTAGTCGCTGCCTCCCCTTGTAAATGTTACAATCTTGCCCTCTTTGTCGCTGCCATAGAAGCCTGGGACAACTGCCTTTTTATTTTCTCCAATGTGACTTTGGATTGCCCTCTTGGACTTTTCTATGTCAACTTGTCCCCTCTCGTCAAAGATAATTAGGTCTTTAGCATCGATAAAGTCGTAGTTCAAATATTTGGCAAGGAGCTTGGCATTTAAGTATTCTCCCCTGGACACAATAAAGTCCTTGTCCCTAGAATCTTTTATATCGTCAAAGACAAATTTCAATTCATCATTCCAAAATTCTTCAAGTCCCAAGTCCTCTGCTATGGACAAAAACCTGTTTTTAATTTTTTCAACTTGCTTGTCACGAGTTAAGTTCTGTACTTCCAACTCTTCTTCGAGGGACTTGATAATTTCCCTAACTTCTTCAATCCTCAAGTTTTTGTCAGAAAGAGAAATCAATTCATCAGTAATCTTTGTATCCTTTTTAAACCTTCTTCCCGGTGCAGAAACAACAATTACATCCCTGTCCTCCTTGGAGAAGATGATTTTCTTAACCTTGGCAAATTGTCCTGCATCCTTTAGGGAACTGCCACCAAATTTTGAAACTGACTTTCCCTCTATGCTGTCAATGGCAAAGGGAGTTTCTTGGTAGACACAATAGTTAAGCCAGTTGGAAAAGAAGAGGTTGCCCGCAGACCTCCACCTAATTTTTATGTCCTTCTTAGGGTCGTTGTCTTCATAATAATTTATTGGTGGGCTGATCTTTTTGCCTTGAGAAAGGTCCCTGATGTACTCATTGTGGAGGGTGTCCTTGTCGTATTCCCAGTGGCCAAAGTTAAAGACGAACCTATTGTCCTTAGTTGTCACAAGGGATACTCCAGTGTCAGGTCTTGCCGCAAGGACTTCCAAGTCAGAAAAGTCTTCAAAGTCATCGACGTCAACATAAGTGTGCCTTGATGTTGGAACCAAGAAGCTGTCATCAAAGCCCTTTACAATTTTATTTTCTTTTAGCTTGTCAAACTCAAATACTCCAAAGATTTTTTCATCGCTAAGCTTGTGCTCAATCTTATAGTAGTGGTAAAGGGCAGCTTGGGCAGACCAGCAGATAAACATTGTGGAGTAGACATTCTTCTTGGCGAATTCAAAAATTGTCTTTAGCTCGTCCCAGTATTTTATTTTTTCATAGGCTAGGGTCTCAATTGGTGCCCCAGTAATTATCATGGCGTCATACTTGTTGTTTTTTATGTCGTCGTAAGTCTTGTAAAAGGACTTCAACCTCTTTGTGTCGGAGTTGTTTGGGTCATAGGACTCCATCCTCACAAGGTCAATATTAATTTGAAGGGCTGTGTTTGAAAGCATCCTCAAGAGTTGTAACTCAGTTTCTTCCTTCTTGGGCATCAAGTTTACAATAGCAATGCTAAGGGGCCTTATGTCCTGCTTAATGGCAGAGGAATCCCTCATTGTAAAAATATTTTCTCTTTGTAAAACTTCTTCAACAATTAAATCTCTAGGTATTATTAACGGCATTTATATTCTCCTCTTTTTTTATTTGTACTTGAGGAAGGAAGACAATAAAAAAAGCTTCCATCCATAAAGGACGAAAGCTATTTCGTGTTACCACCTTAATTCTCTCCCAGCTCGCGCAGGAAGACTCTTCAAGTACTATCATACTCTATCGCTATAACGGGCGCGCCCGTGCCTATCTAAATATCGATAGACCCTCAAGAAGGACCATGTTCTCCTAATCTTCTTCTACTTCTCTCACCAAACGAAGCTCTCTTTAATCAGTCAAAAAGGATACTCTTCCTCTTATTGAGTTATTTTTTATTATAATAGCATCAAAATTTTTTTATGTCAATTAGTAAAAAATTGTAAGTTTTAAATTATTTGAGTTCATAATTTTTTATGAGTTCATAATTTTTTATGACTTCATGGCTTCTCATCAACTTATACCGTATTATGACTTCACAGTTTCTTATAAGTTTAAGCTCATCCACCACTTTGTAAGCTATTAAAACTTACTAACTTCTCATGACTTTATAAAGTCCCACAAAAAAGAGAGGCTCTTGCCTCCCTTTTATTAGTATAGTTAGAATTTACTTTTAAGCTTCTTTCTTAATTACATCGATTATAGAACCATCTCTGTATTCTACAACTGCAACTACTTCGTCAGAGAATTTAACTTCTTCAGGTTTGCCTGTAAGTTTTTCTGCCATTTCTTGTAGTTCCTTGATGTCCTTAAGTTCAATTCCAGCCTTTTGGAATTTTTCGATTAAGTCTTGTCTCTTTGGATTTACAGAAATACCGTAGTCAGTACAGATTACGTCAACAGATTCTCCTGGTGTACAAACTGTTGTAACCTTGTCTTTGACAATTGGATTTCTTGATCTTACAAGTGGTGCAAGTATAAGTGACATTTCTGCACCTGGTGCTGTATCTTGGTGACCTCCAACTGCTTGGTTGATAACTCCGTCTGATCTTGTCATTACATTTACGTTGAAGTCAGTGTCAACTTCAAGAGCTCCAAGTAATACAAAGTCAAGAGTGTTAACTGCAGGAGTTGGGTTGTTAGGGTTTGCGTATGAAGATGCAGTTTGTTCAAAATGTTTTGGGTTTTCACGAATTGATCTTACTGCGTCAAGGTCAAAGGATTGTGTATCGTAAATACCATCGATTAGACCTTCTTCAAGCATTGTTACCATATAACCTGTGATTCCACCAAGGGCCATTGATGCCTTGATGCCATCTTTTTTCATTTCTTCACGAAGAAGTTTTGCTACTGCAAGAGTTGAACCTGCTGCTCCAGTTTGGAATCTAAAACCGTCCTTATAAAGTCCAGATGCCTTGATTGCCTTAACTGCGTTGTTAGCAATTAATAGGTCACGTGGGTTGTCGTTAAATCTAATGGATCCAGAAACAATTCCCTTCGGATCACCAATTGCATCAACTTCTACAACATAGTCAACATACATCATGCCAATTGAGGCAGAAATATTTGGGAATGGTACAAGGTTATCTGTGATTGCAATTACGCAGTCAGCATACTGAGCGTCAACAATTGCATAACCAAGTGATCCACAAGCTGCCTTTCCTTCTCGACCATTAATGTTTCCATATTCGTCACATGCTGGTGCTGCAAGGAAGGCTACGTCAATATGAAGTTCTCCATCTTCAATAGCTCTTGCACGTCCACCGTGGGAACGAATGATACAAGGTTTTTTAAGGATACCTTGAGAAATTTTTTCTCCAAGTTCTCCTCTTAGCCCAGATGATTGAATTCCAGTGATAACACCTTCTTCAATTAGTGGAATTAGTTTGTCGTGGCATGGTGAAAGTGATGATGGGGCAAGTGTTAAGTCCTTGATGCCCATATCAGCAATAACTTGCATAACCATATTTACAACATAGTCACCATTTCTTAGGTGGTGGTGGAAGGAAATTGTCATTCCATCCTTAAGTCCACTTTTCTTAACAGCTTCTTCAATAGAACCTAGAAGTTTTTTCTCACTTCTATTTCCATATCTGATTTTTGGAGAAGCCTTTCTTTCAGTTCTAATATATTTGCCTTCGCCTTTGAAAGGAACAAGTTCACCAATGCCTTCAAGGTATTCAGGGATATCTCTTCCTACTGCATTTTTATTATAGTTCATCAATATCCTCCTTCTTTAGCACTCCACTTGCAACTGCAAGGTCTAGAACTCTTTGTGCGCCAGCAATAACTGGATAGTCAACCATCTTGCCGTCAACAGTAATAACTCCAGAGCCCTTTCTTTCAGCTTCCTTTGAACCGGCTATAATTCTTAGTGACTTAGTAATGTCCTTTTCAGTTGGTGTGTAAACTTCATTTACAACAGCAATTTGTTTAGGGTGAATTACAGACTTACCATCGAAGCCAAGGTCCTTTATAAATTGAACTTCTTCTCTAAAGGCATCCATGTCGCTTAAGTTTGTGTTAACTGTATCGAAACAAGCAATGCCTGCATTCCTTGCTGCAAGTACAATTTGACTTCTTGCTGCGAAAAGTTCCCAACCGTGTTTAGACCTTTGAGTCTTTAGGTTAGTAACATAGTCAGCTGCACCAAGGGCAATACCCATCATTCTTGGTGATGCCTTAGCAATGTCAACTGCATTAATAACTCCAGTTGGAGATTCAATAGCTGCCATCATTAGGGTTCTACCTTGGCAACCCATTTCTTCTTCAACTTCTGTTATGATTTCATCTACATCTATAACATCTTGAGCAGTTTCTGACTTTGGTAGTCTGATAACATCTACCCCAGCCTTAACAACTGCCTTAATATCTTCACGTCCAAAAGGTGTATCAAGGGCGTTAATTCTTACAACAACTTCAGTTTTTCCGTAGTCTAGAGTTTTTAGTGCATTGTAAACTAAAAATCTTGCCGCGTCTTTTTGATTTATGCTCGTAGCATCTTCAAGGTCGATCATAATTGAATCAGGACCATAGATGTGAGCATCAGTGATGTTTGCAGGGTTGTTACCTGGAAGAAACATCATTGTTCTTCTTAATCTCTCTTTCAAAATATCAGCTCCAATTATATTCTGTGCTTTCAGCTGCTCTAAAACATGCTGCTGCTACTCTTGCTTTAATTGTGTAGTCCAAGGCACCCTTGTCTACTGCAGTAACTTTTGCATTTTCTACATCTAATTCTTTTAAAGTTTCTCTTATAACTTTTTCAATTTGTTTACCAAATTGTTTTTTTACTGAACTTTCCAGTTCAATAGATATGCCGTTTCCATCGTCAACAGTGATTAAAATATCATTTGACTCAAGAGTTCCGGCCATGGCTTCTTTTTTTAGTTTCAAAAAAATCCCTCCTAGTCTACATGAGCGTTCCAAAGAGTATTGATCCTATGACTAGTATTATACCTCCACCAAGTCTTGATGAAAGTTGTGCATAAGAAATTAAATCCATTCTGTCAGCTGCTCCAAGAACTGCCAAGTCACCAGATCCACCTCTGTTTGCCATACATAGGCCTGCTGTAACAGCAGAGTCAACAAAGAAGAACCCAACAAGGTGTCCAACAAGTCCTGAACCAATAACAGCACCAACAACAATTAAAAATGCCATAACAACATTACCAAAAGTAATTGCAGCTATAAGTTCATTAAGGTCAGTTTCAACACCAACACCAACCATAATTAAGATTACAATGTTTTTAGTGAAGAAAGATTGAACTTCCTTTGCAGCTTGTCTAAGTGATCCTGGAACAAGTCCAAGTCCATTAGCAAGAGCAACAATAATAATCATAAAAGCAAATGGGTGAATTGGCACTGAAGGAACAAGTGGATCCCAAATCTTATCAGCTACAAGCCTACCTAATTGGTAGAAAGTAAGACCCATTAAGATTGCTCCAGCGTAATCCTTTAATTGTGTTGTGAATTTTTCTTCATTTTGTTCAATTTCAGGAGCTGATCTCATAAGAGTTTTCTTGTCTCCTGTAAGACCCTTTCTTGCTTCACCAATCTTATTTAAAATACCACCAGCAATAATAGCGAAGATATTTGCAATTGTAAGAATTGAAATAGCAAATCCATAGTAGTTTGCAGCAGCATCTCCTGTAACTCTTTCATAAATTTGACTTAGTGGAACTGCACCTGCACCGTTACCTCCACCCATTACAGGAAGAACGTATTTTAAAATAGTATTTGCTGGAGAAACTCCAAAGAAAAGTCCTCCAATGATACCAAGAATGGCAGCACCTAAAACTCCACCAAGGATTGCTGGAATATATCCTGCAAAAGACTTGATCATAAGGTCTCTATTTAGTCCAAGAAGTGAACCAGAGATAAGCATTATGATAAAGAAGTTTAATACTCCCATAGGCTTTGAGTTAACAGATGAAATAAGTTCTACATATTCTTCTGGTATAACATGCAGATAAACTAAAATTGCTGTACCCAAGAAGGCAAGAACAAGTCCACCACCAACATAAGTGTTCCAAATTGGAATCCTCTCACCAATTTCATATAAAATAATACCTATTGCGAACATCAGGGCAACTCCGCCCGCTAAATCCTTTGACAAAACTCCCATATATGTTGCAATAAAAACAATTGCAGATAAAACCAATAGCATTGGAAGATTAAGTCCAAAATATTTTTTCTTCAATAGAAAAACCTCCTTTTTTCTATGATACCCCAGAAAGGCTTTCTTATTCAAGATGTTAACCCGATGAATTCGCCATCTTGCGTAAATATAAAATTGTTATAGTAACAAATTTAATTTGTGGCATCGCTTTACTTTTGCTAATATATTTTGAAAAATTAGGTCTTCCCAGTTTATATATTTAATTTAAAATTTCTAAGGAATTTTTAAAAATTTGATTTTTCTTCTTCCAAGAATTTATTAACTTCTTCTAAAAATACTTTGCTTGCTTGCGATGTATAAATATCTGGAATAGTTAAGATAGAAGTAAACCAAGAGTTTTCGTCTGTACCTAAGATGTTGTAGATGTCATAGTCCCTATCTTCTGTAAAAATATTTAAATAATCTCTTGGAAGAATTGTAAGGCCCAGACCTTTAGCAGCTAATCTCTTAGCAGTTTCAAAGTTTTTCGTTGTAGTAACAACCTTAGGATCTATGTTGCAAGAATTATAGATTCTGTTTTGCACCTTTCTTATTCCTTGGTTTGCATCAAGATTAATAAAATTCTCATCCTTTAAATCTCTTAGGTCAACGAATTTTTTTCCATCCTTCATTACTACTCCATTAAAATTCTTTAAATAGTTTTTTTGAGTCACTAAAACAAAATGATCCTCTCTCAAAATTTTATATTGAATCTTTTCATTTAAGTCCTTCTTGTGAACGTGGGTTAAAGCAAAGTCAACATCACCACTTAAAACCAATTCCTCAAGAGTTTTTGTGTTTCTTTCCATTACAATAAGTTCGACGTTGGGATATTTTTTATTGAATTCAGGAAGGACTTTAGGAAGAATATTCATGCCCATGTATCTTGCAATACCAATTACAAGTCTCCCTGATTTCAGTTCGTTGATATGGGTGATTTCAGATTTAAAATCGCTGTAAATATCTAAAATTTCTTTTGCCATGAGATAATATTTTTCTCCAGCATAGGTCAACTTCATCCCCCTTGGTTCACGAATAAAAAGATGAGTACCCAATTCTTTTTCTATTCTTTGCAGAGCTTGACTAAGACTTGGTTGGGCAATAAAAAGTTCTTCAGCAGCTTTAGAAATTGATTTTGTATCAGCTATTGTTTTTATGTAAAGCAGTTCTCTTTCGTTCATAAAATCCCTCCTATATTTATTTTAACATGTTTATTAAAATAAAATTTTCACATTTATAAAAAAAGAACTGAAACATATTTTCAGTTCTTTTTTTATAAAATTAAACCTAAAACAAAGTTATATAGAGTTGCTGATAAAACACTTATTGGAACAGCTATAAACAATAGTCTCGAGAACATATTTTCTCTCTCTTCTTCTTCTGTACAAGATCCGAGAATTAAACTTCCCCCTGATGAGAATGGAGATATAGCTGAACTTTGAGCTCCTATTACAATAGCTGTAAAAAGTATCAAAGGATTTATTCCCGTGCCTTCAGCTATAACTGGAACTATTGGGAACAATGCAGGACATACTACACCCAAAGTTGAGGAGAAGAAACTCATTATTGCGCCAATTAATGAAAATGCCAGAGGTATTATCCAAACAGGTAGATTTCCACTTGCCCAAGAAGCAAGTAAATCTATTGTTCCTGCTTTTATTGCAATGCTGATTAACATCCCTACTCCACAAATCATAATTATTGTGTTCCAAGGAACTTTAGCTATTGCTTCTTTCTCATCAGCCATTCCTGTGAACAGTGCTATCAATGAAAATATAATAGCTACTAATCCAACATCCATTTTTGAATTCATATATCCAATCAATTCGTTGTTTGGAACTATTATGTTTAGTATTGGGAAAGTAAGTAAAATCACTATCATTAATATCATAAGTAGCAAATTAAATTTTTGTTTCTCATCAAATTTTTCTGGTTTTGTAAATTTTTCCGCATTAATTTCTCCCATTTTTCTTTTCCCCAAAATCATAAATAAAGAAATTAGCAGTAAAGAAAATATAACACTAGAAATAAATATCACTATGCTTATACTAAAAGAATCGTTAACTAATCCAGCTTCATCAATCAGACCTCTAAAAATAACACCACTACCACTAGTCATAAAATTTGCTCCAGAAAGAGCTCCACAATTAACTGCAACAGCTCCTATAAGTTCATCCATCTCTGCCTCTTTACAAATTAAAAGAGTTATCGGCGCCATAAAAGCCATAACAGTGAAAAAACCAGCCCCTAATGCTGCAATAATTGCACTTGCAAAATAGAGTGCAAAGGGTAATAATGCTGGAAATTTTCTGCATGAATATAGGAGTGATCTTGCAGTTTTCTCTAAAGTTCCATTTAATAATGCAAAATTATAAAATAAAGATACAGAAAAAATTACAAACATAGTTGTAATTGGCCATCCACCTATTATCTCTTTAGGTTTCAGTCCCATCAAAAAAGCTCCAATTAAATAGCTAAATGCCATAGCAACTAAACCTGTATTAATTTTTGTTTTGTATCCTATTACAACAGCTACCAGTATAGCTAAAACTATTAATAAACTTAACATAAAATCACCTTTATAAATTTAACAATTTCATTTGATTGTCTCTTGTCATCTTAAAAATATCTTCTTTTGAAACTCCATTTTCATATATGTATGTTACATATTCATTTAATGCAATTTCCCAGTTTGGGTTTTCAACTTGACCACCATCTGTTGATATAATAATGTTATCTGCCCCAACTTTTTTAATGCACTCCAGATTAGATGGTAAGTTACTTTTATACTTACCTCCTCCCATATTTGAAGCATAACATCTTTCTAAGAAAACATCGTAATCTTTAACAATCTTAACTTGATCTTCTAATGTCATATTAACAACCCACCACTCAGGATGAGTAACCACTATCTTATCGATTCCTTGTTTTTTTGCTTCTTCAACAACAACAAAGCACTCTTCTGGTGAAATGTGCGCTGTCGCTAAAACAGCATCATGATCTTTAATTAAATTAAAAACATCTTTAAGTTCTCTAATCACTTTTCCATCTTTTAATACATCAACAGCATTATCTAAATTACTATTCATTTTATTTAAATGATTCCTTGCTGAAGCAGTAGGTAACCAAATAACTTTTGCACCTAATTTTAATCCACTCTCTACAGCCCATGGATTAATTCCACCTATTTGTCTATTTAAAGTAATACTTCCACACATTGTGAAGTCTTTTTCTTTGCCATAAACGATTTCCTTATACCTGTTACATAAGTATGCCCTATCAACTGTCGTTCCTTGGTGTGTCTTAATTACAATAGCTCTCGCACCCACTTTTATAGCTGCATCTGTTAACTCAAAATCATCATATCTTCTATTTCTTAAATCAGGGTTTGAGTGAACGTGCATATCTATAATACCATTCATAAAATCCATAAAGTTCCCTCCTTTATCCCAATATTATAATGATAACGGTAATGATTCAAATATGCTTTTTCTATACTAGATATATAATTTTCCTATGTCTTTTATTATCTCAATATAATAAAAGTTATAATGAATTATTTAATAGTCTTTGTTCATGAAATATAAAACAAATTTAAACTATGTTAATCTCATGTTATATAGGATTTAGCTATATTTTGTATTAAATTTTTATATTTTATTAATCTCATCACATACTATAAAGTATTTTATAAAGAATGGTAGAATTGATTCTTAGCATTAATTATATATAAACTAGTTTAATTTTATGCTATATAAGGAGGATGGATTTGATTAAATTATATGATAAAGGTGCCTACCTTTTAAATGGAAGCGAGATAATCGACGAGACTGATTTTGAAAAAGTTACTGGTAAAATAAGAAATCCCAATAAGGAAGAAGCAAAAAAAGGAACTATTGCCTATGGCATTTTAGAAGCCCACAACAAGTCAGATGATTTAGAAGACCTAAGGATAAAGTTTGATGCCCTAACTTCTCATGACATAACTTTTGTAGGGATAATTCAAACTGCAAGAGCGTCTAGACTTGAAAAGTTCCCAATACCTTATGTACTTACAAACTGTCACAACTCACTTGCGGCTGTTGGTGGAACTATAAACGAAGACGACCACATTTTTGGTCTTACTGCTGCTAAAAAATACGGTGGAATATATGTACCGCCTCACATGGCAGTTATCCACCAATACATGAGAGAAGAGATGGCAGGCTGTGGCAAGATGATATTAGGTTCAGACTCCCACACTCGTTACGGTGCCCTTGGAACTATGGCAATTGGTGAAGGCGGAGGAGAGCTTGTTAAGCAAATCCTTGGCGACACTTACGACATCAAATATCCAGAAGTCGTTGGAATCTATTTAGACAATAAACCAATACCAGGAGTTGGACCACAAGATATTGCCCTAGCAATAATAGGAAAAGTTTTTAAGAATGGCTACGTTAAGAACAAAGTAATGGAATTTGTTGGACCTGGAGTTTCTAATTTAAAAACTGATTACAGAAATGGCATTGATGTAATGACAACTGAAACAACTTGTCTGACATCTATTTGGAGAACTGACGAGGACACAAAAAAATTCTTGAGAGTTCACAAAAGAGAAGGAGACTACAAGGAATTAAATCCAGAAGACTTGGCATATTACGATGGCATGGTATATGTTGACCTAAGTGAAATCAAACCAATGATTGCCCTTCCCTTCCACCCATCTAACACTTACACAATTGATGAATTAAATGAAAACCTAGAAGATATTTTAAGGTCTGTTGAAGAAGAGGCAAGGAGGATTACAAACAATCCGAATATTGATTACGACCTCCTAAGCAAGATTAGAGACAATAAACTCCACGTTGAGCAGGCAATAATTGCTGGCTGTGCAGGTGGAACTTATTCAAATATTATGGCAGCAGCAAATATATTAAAGGGAGCATCTACAGGTAGCGGAGAGTTCTCACTATCTGTTTATCCATCATCCCAACCAATTTTTATGGAGCTAATTAAAAACGGTGCAATGAATGAAATTATGGCTTCAGGTGCGGCTGTTAAGACTGCCTTCTGTGGTCCATGCTTCGGCGCAGGCGACACTCCAGCAAACAACGCCCTAAGTATTAGGCATACAACTAGAAACTTCCCTAACAGAGAAGGATCCAAACCAATTCAAGGGCAAATGTCAGGTGTTGCTCTAATGGATGCTCGTTCCATTGCAGCTACTGCAAGAAACAAGGGAATCTTAACATCAGCAGAAGAATTTGCAACAGACTATGAAGTGCCAGAATACCACTATGATGATTCAGCTTATAGATCAAAAGTCTACAAGGGATTCAAAAACGAAGACAAGGACGAAGAATTAATTCTTGGACCTAACATAAAGGACTGGCCTGAAATGTCTGAGCTAACAGACAACATACTCCTAAAAGTTTGTTCAAAGATAATGGACCCAGTAACGACTACTGATGAACTTATACCATCAGGAGAAACTTCATCTTACCGTTCAAACCCACTAGGACTTGCAGAATTCACTCTCTCAAGAAGAGACCCGGAATATGTTGGTAGGTCTAAAGAAGTGAGAGAGCTTGAAGTTGCAAGAAAGGATAAGAGCCTAGAAGTTAATGGAGAACTTGCAAAAGTATTTGATAAGATTTCTAATAAGTTTGGTGATATTAAGCCAGAAGAAACAGAAATTGGCTCAATGATTTACGCAATCAAACCAGGCGATGGATCAGCAAGAGAACAAGCTGCAAGTTGTCAAAGAGTTTTAGGTGGACTTGCAAATATCTGTGAAGAATATGCCACAAAGAGATACCGTTCCAACGTAATCAACTGGGGAATGATACCTTTCCAAATGAAAGAAAGTCCAGACTTTGAAGTTGGAGACTATATATTTGTGCCAAATATAAGACAAGCTCTTAATGGCGACTTAAATGACATCAAGGCCTATGTAGTTGGCGATGACCTAAAAGAAATTTCACTTTACATCAGTCCACTTACAGACTTGGAAAGAGAAATTATTAAAGAGGGTTGTCTGATTAATTTTAAGAGAAAAAATAAATAAGTAAAAGGAAACTCGGTGGACTTATCCCCGAGTTTTTTTGTAAGTAAAATTTAATTTTAAAATAGAAAAGAGCAAGTCAAACTTGCTCCTTTACTTATATTTTATAGAGATTTCTCCAAAAACTCTCTTACTTTATGGATGAATTCTAAATAATTTACCTTTACATAATCTTTTTTGTTATAGCTTGAAATCAAATCTCCCGTAATAAAGCCTGCTTCAATTGTATCCTTAACAGCTTTCTTTAACTTAACTCCAAACTCATTTAATTCTTTGTTGCCGTCAAGCTCTCCTCTTTTTTCAAGTCCTGATGCCCAAGTAAATATTAGTGCAACTGAGTTAGTGGAAGTGATTTCTCCCTTTTGATATCTCCTATAATGTGCAGTAACTGTTCCATGAGCTGCCTCATATAAATAAGTTCCCTTTCCAATTATTGAAGACTCCATAAGTGATAAGGACCCAAAGACTGTTGAGATCATATCACTCATTACATCTCCATCATAATTTTTTAGTGCCCAAAGAATGTTACCTCTTGATTTCATTATTTGTGCTATGGCATTATCTATTAAATAATAATTATAATATATTCCATTCTTATCAAAATCTTTTCTATATTCTTCAAAAGTGTCATTGAATATTTCTTTAAAAACAGAATCGTATCCTGGAACAACAGTGTCTTTAGTTGAAAAAATTAAATTCATCTTTTTTTCAATAGCATATTTAAAGCACTCATGGGCAAAATATTTTATTGACTCAACCTTATTATATTGAGTTAAAAATATTGCATCGTAATCTGGTTTATATGAATATTTATTTTCTCCATTAATTGAAACATTTAATTCTTCTCCTTTCTTCAAGCTAAAGGACTTTGAAACATAAATGTCCCCAAAGGAATGCCTTGCTATTGCAATTGGCTCTTTCCACGTTGGTATTAGGATGTCTAAGCAATCGAAGGTAATAGGTTCCCTAAACATTACTCCGTCAAGAAATGCTCTTATTGTAGCATTTGGCGATGGGTAAATCTTTTTCAAATTAAATTCCTTTACCCTATCTTCATTTGCTGTAATAGTGGCACACTTTACACCAACCTTATATTTCTCAACAGCCTTAGCAGAATCAAGTGTGACCTCATCATCAGTATCATTTCTGTTTTCCATTGAAAGGTCATAGTAGTCAAGCTTCAAATCAATGTAGGGCTCAAGTAATTCTTTTTTTATATCTTTCCAGATGACTCTTGTCATCTCATCTCCGTCCATATCAACAATAGGATTTTGCATTTTAATTTTTTCCAAAATTATCACCTCTACTAGGAATTCTATCAAAGTATTATCTATAAGACTAATATTAAAATTCAAGTCTAGGTATATAATTTGACTATGGCACACAAAATAGTGTGAGTTTTCTACTTAGCTTTTTAGTAGATATTTAGTTACAGAATTCTTTACTTTAATCTATTAAATTATTTGCAAATGTCTTATACTATAATTAATAAATATTTTCATCTACGACAATTTGATCAGACTTTTTTGTCTATCAAGTTTTAATTTTTTACTTATTAAGGAGGTTTTTATGAAAAAGTTTAGTAGGCTTTTATTTGTTCTTTTATTGACTTCTTGTCTTTTAACTCCTAGCTATCTTTTGGCAAAGGAAAATAGTGTCAATAACGAAAAAATTGAGACCTTGCAAAAAGCTGGAATCATTACTGGTTATCCTGATGGCAGTCTTGGACTAGATAAGCCCATCACTCGTGCTGAAATTGCTGTAATTCTTACAAAAATAAAGGGCGAGCTTATTGAAAAAAATGACCAGCAAATTTTTAATGACGTGGGCAAGGGTCATTGGGCAAAGTTTTATGTTGAAAACGCCAGCCAAATAAAAAATCCACAGGGCATCTCTGCTATTGTTGGATATCCCGATGGATCCTTCAAGCCTTCTAATCAAATCACTTATGCTGAGATTTTAAAAATTTTAGTTGCGGCAAGTAAGTCGGACTTAACTTCTGCTGATGTGAAGGAATCTACTTGGCCATCATCTTGGATAGCTTGGGCGAATTCCATGGGGATAATTGGACCTAATAGTGGGATTGAAAACCCTGATCCAAATAAATTTGCTCCTCGTGGTCACGTCTTTACAATGGTCTATAACGCCATGTCAGATGATATTAATAAGATTGAACCCAAGGCTCCAGAAAATATAAATGAAAAAACAAAGGAGCTTTCTAAGGAAAATAAAATAGAAAACACTGATGGCAAAAAGGCAGCTGTTGATAGTGAGATTGGAAATATAGATTCCTTTAACAAGGGAGTAAATTTTAACCACGACTTGTTCCATCAAGAATTTTTAAAGTTAATTAATGCTGACAGACAAAACTTGGGGTGTGATCCACTTGAATGGGCTGATGATTTAACAAAGGGCGCATCAATTCGTTCTGAAGAACTTGTAGCAAATGGATCTATTGATGTAAATGGAAAATTTCACCGACGCTTAGATGGTCGACCATGGCAAACTTCTTTAGATTATCTTGAGCCTCAAATTTCTACAACTACTCACGGTGAAAATCTTGTTGAGATTATCAATTCTTCTAGTAATGGAAATATTGCACCTAAGACTCGAAAATTTTTAACTGATGAAAAGTTCATGGCAAAGACTCTTTATGATTTGTGGTGGAATTCACCTGGCCATCGTGACAACATGATGAATCCAAAATTTAAATATTTAAATCTTCAGCTTCGTCTTGGCGATCACGCAAAAAATGTTGACAAGGGAAAGAGGACTTTCTATTTTGTTGGAACAACTCATTTCAGAGGCGACTACAAATAAAAATAATCCCCAAGAATTTATTTCTTCTTGGGGACTTTTTTATGATTTCTTGCAAGATTATTTAGCAAAATTTCAAAAATTTTTTGAGGGCTATTCCATTGCCTCTTTAATAATTTCTCTTACTCTCTCTTCAAGTTCCTTTAAGTTATGCCTTTCTTCCTTGATGCAGGTCCTTGCTGTGTCGCCACAAATTATGCACTTCCTCTCTGGAAGCCCCAAGGATGATCTTGAAATTTGTGAGAAGTCCTTGTCGTAGATGTCGATGTCAAGGAGTCTTCCTCCCATGGATTCTTCTTCAACTTCCATCATTAGTTTTTTTATGAGTCTTCCATCGCCATCAAGGACAGCAAGGTACTCCATGCCTGTGACTAAATTTTGATAGTCTTCAAATAAAATTTTTATTTTATTTTCTTCCAAAAGATTTTTAATCTTATCTACATATTTTTTGTGAAAGCTTACTGCTTCTTCAAAGTTTTTGTCTTCGCCAGGAATGTTTAACATAAAGGAAAGGACTGGGGCCTTATAGCTTTCTGTCAAATCCTTGATCTTGTAGTATCTTTTTTCCTTGGCTTCTAGCATCCTATTCATGGCAAGTATCTTAGAGTCTATCATTTATTATCCTATGTCCTTCTTCTGACTTAAGGGCTTTTATCGTTGCTTCTGGCAAAAATCTATAAGCTTCTTCAAATTTTCTTTCCTTTAAAAGGGTCCTAACCTTTGATGCAGAAATTATTTGATTGTCCAGACTTGTCCTTGGAATTTCTACGACCTCTAGGCCATATTCTGGCAAGATTTTTTCCATAGTCTCGTTGTAATTTTTTGTAACAACATCCCTGTCTTCGCTTCCCACAAATCTCTTTTTTATATTTAAGGCTTTTGCAAAGTATCTTCCAAAGATTTTTGTGTCAAGTTCTGAATAGGCCTTTAGGATTGTTTTTTCGTCCTTATAAAAATATGTTGGGAAGGTGTTTTTTGAAATAATATAGTCGTTGCCAGGATGGACAATGACGTCATCATACTTTTCCAACTCTTCCTTCACAATCTTGTACCTAAAGTCATAGGGGAAGGTGGACCCGTCCTCCTCTACCATAAAGATGTGCAAGAGGTCAGTTTGTTTTCTCGCTTCGTTAATTAAATAGAGATGACCCTTGGTCATAGGGTTGGCATTTATAACAATTGCGCCAGACTCCCTCTGGTCTTCAATATTTTTTAAGAGCTTGTGAAGTTCTTCTATCTTATTGTCTAAGAGGGCAACATCTTCTGTATCTTCAACTAGAGAAAAACCAAAGTCTGTAAAGATCTTAATGTTTTTTGGCTTTGTAAAGATGAAGAGATGATTATTCCCAATCTCGTATTGATGATCAAGTAGCCTTGTGATTATTGAATTTGTAATTCCCATGCCTTGGTAAGCTGGGTCAATGGCAAAGCACTTTAGGACCCTGCCAGCACAAGATCCAGTTCCAATAATTTTGTCGCCGTCAAGTGCCACAAGGGTGTAGTCCACGTCCCTCTCATAGTTTATGGCAAAGTCCTTCAAGAATTTCTCAACATTCTTCTTTTCAAATTTCATAACTTGTCTATAATCAATCAATGTTTCCCTCCAAGAGATAAAAATATAAGGTTAGAATCAAAAAGTCGGCACAGCCTCCTGGACTTAAGTTTCTCCTCTTGTACTCCTCATTTATTTTTTGGATTTCTTTCATTCCAGATTCATTTTCGTACAATTTATTTTCAAGGACACGACTGGAAGTTTCTTTCAAAAATTCTAGACCCTCAAGCCCTCCTCTTTTGATTATGTTTGAATCCTCGATAAGGGACATGAAATAAAATAGGGTGCCAGTGAGGGCGTAGTCGAAATTTGTCTTCTTCTCAGCTTCCTTTAAGAAGTCAAGTCCCATAATGGCCTTTTTAAAACCTTCTTCAGCCTCTTCTCTTATTCCCTTTAGTCCATATTTTTTATAATTTTTTTCGCCATGGGTTTCTGCCTTTTCAATTTTCAATTCATTGCTTATGCCACTATTTAGGTAAGCCACTCGGTCAATTACTTTCTTAAAAGAAAAATTTTCTTTTCTCATTTCTATTGCACTTGCATAAACCATAAGGCCAAGAGAAAAAATAATTCCCTTGTGGGTGTTGGCTCCACCAGTTACTGCCTTCATCTTTTCTTCATAAAGCTTTCCATATTCTCTAAGCTCCAAGAAGTCCTCTCCCTTAGATTTTTCTCCAAGCTCATAAGAAATCTTGAAGTAGTCGTAGAGGACTAGGGACGACTTCAAGAAGTCCATGTAGTCCATGTCGTCATGGGCTCCCACATCTATTAGGCTAACAAGTCCTGGCTTGGGACTTAAGGATACCTCGTAGATGAGAGCGTAGCTAGCAAGTCTTGCGATTTTATCTGAATTTAACATAATCCCTCCGACTTCATTATAATAAATAAAAAATCTTTCATCTACTTTTTTATTTTTGTGTGAGTTACATCCTATTTTTGTCATCAAAAAAGAGAGGTCTAGGCCTCTCAATTTTTATTTTAAAGTATTCAATTTATTTTGATCTTAATTTCAAAAATTTTTACGCTTATATAAAATCAAATTAAAATTGGGCGTCGTTATATCTTGCCTTGTAGACATAGGAGTTTTGATTTAAGGCTGTTAAAATTTGACCTTGGTGATTCTTGTCCTTGGTGTCGATAATAATGCTGACGATCATGGAGTCGATTGTTTCTCCAACTAGATCTACGTTTTGATAAATTTGAACTATGTTGGCTCCTTGCTCTTCAAGAAGTCCTGATATCTTAGTGAGTTGCCCTGGTTGATCGTCTAACTTAATCCTAAGTTCCATTCGCCTGTTGGTCTTATATAGTCCCTTTTCAATAACCTTTGAAACTCGAGTGACGTCGATGTTGCCACCAGATAGGACACAGCAAACTTTTTTGCTCTTGTGGTTAAACTTCCTATACATTAAAGCCGCAACTGTGGATGCAGCTGCTCCTTCTGTGATGATTTTGTTGTCCTCAAGAAGGGTTAAGATTGCAGAAGAAATTTCTCCTTCAGTTACAAGAACTATGTCGTCTACATATTCCTTTACCATCTCGTATGTAATTTCTCCCGGAGTTTTAACTGCAATTCCATCTGCAATTGTTGATCCACCCTTAACTGTTAAGATTTTTCCTTCCTTAACAGATTCATACATTGATGGAGAAATTTTTGTTTGGACTCCAATTATCTTTATGTCTGGCTTAATAGACTTGGCTGCTAGGGCAACTCCAGATATAAGACCACCGCCGCCAATTGGTACAACTATAATGTCAGCGTCTGGCAGCTCTTCTAAGATTTCTAGTCCAACTGTACCTTGACCTGCTATAATTTTTTCATCATCAAAGGGCGCAATAAAAGTGTAGCCTTCTTCTTCAGATAATTTTTTTGCAAAGGCTGCTGCATCGTCAAAGGAATCTTTAACAAGTTCTACTTCTGCTCCATAATTTCTTGTTGCCTTTACCTTGGATAGGGGTGCGTGATAAGGCATGCAGATAACAGACTTTATCCCTCTCTCGCTAGCTGACTTGGCAACACCTTGGGCGTGGTTACCTGCTGAGCAAGCTACAACTCCCCTTTCTGCTTCTTCATCTGATAGGGTTGCAATCTTGTTGTAGGCTCCCCTAAGTTTAAAAGATCCAGTGTCTTGTAGAACTTCAACCTTTAGATAGATGTCTTCTCCAAGGTTTGGTGCATAGACTACAGGAGTTTCCTTGATATGACCCCTTAGTCTTTCTCTGGCTTCGTAAACTTCTTTCACGTCCATTCTACTCACCTTCTTTTTTATGATGGACAATACTTACAAATTTATCTCCTTCTAAAATTTTTCTAACTCTTTTTTCAAAATCCATGCGGCTCATCCAAACAACTCTGTCACAGCCCAGGCACTTTAATTTCATGTCGGCGCCCTTTCTTGCTATTTCCCATTTGTTTTCACCACATGGGTGTCCCTTCTTTAGGGTCACTATATCGCCAAGTTCATAGTAAAGCATGATCATCTTCTCCTTTTATAAACTTATTCCTAATCATAGGAGACTTAATATTTTCTCTCTGCATTGTTTTTAAAATCTCGGACCTAAGAGCAAACTCAAGGTCGTATTGCCTGCCCTGCCTTGTGTAATAGACAAGGGCCATCTTGTAGGCATCTTTTCCATTTTCAGTAACTCCCCACAAGTTTGGTCCTATAACCATGTCCTCATGGTCCCTATACTTTTCTATAGCTGTCTTAATTTTTTCTTCAACAAAGTCTGGGTCGCAAGAATTGTCTAGGTAAAATTCAATTTTTGTCCTGATGTTTGCCCTTTCCTTGTTGGAAATAATTGAAATGTTGCTGTTGGGAATGACGTGAAGAATCTTGTCAAAGTCACGAATTTTTGTGACCCTAAGTCCCAAGTACTCAACAACTCCTTCGATGTCGCCAATCTCAACTAGGTCGCCAACAGAATATTGGTCTTCAAAAATTATAAAAAAACCATTGATAAAGTCCTTAACAAGACTTTGGGCGCCAACACCAATTGCCAGTGAAAACACACCAAGAGTTGCAATAATTGGCGCAATAGAAATGTTAAAGACGCTCATAACTATGGTAACTCCAATAAAAATTAAGATTACCTTGATGATACGCCTGATTAAGTTTGTAACAGTTACAATCCTGTTGTAGGATCCCTTTTCTTTTATCTTGTCTGAATTTAATTGTCTTCCAATAAAGGAATCTATTATTTTTAAAATTACAAAAGTTCCAATAACTACAAGGGCAACTACAAGGAGTCTCTCCCAGGATTCAAGACCTCTAAAAGTTGATCTCAGAGCCTGGTCTGCTTCACTTGCAACAGCGTCTGTGTTTTTTTCTATGTTCACTTTTACACCTCTTTATAAGTTGTCTCTATCTTGTTATCATCTTCTCTTATTGTGTTTGTGTTCACAACAGAATAAAGACTTAGGTCGCCATTTCTCAAGGCTCCAATCAATAGTCCGTTGATCTTAATCTTGTCTAGGGAGTAGCCAAGTCTTGTGTAAAATTCTCCCGAATTTCCAATTTCTCCACCAACATCACTTGGTCCATAGACATAAATTGAGCCAGAAATATTTTCCATCTTGTTGACATTAGCTGCAATTATTTTTTTCTTGCCTGGCTTTAAGATGTAATTGTATTCTGTGATAATTCCTGAGTGAAGAAGGTAGGTCTTCTTGCCTTCCACTAAGATGTCAGAAATATTTGGCACCCTGTCCTCATATTTTTTGCCAGAATTCATAAACCTATAAATAGTTTTGTCTGTAAGAGCCAAGACCGACCTCTTGTCTCTCTTTAAGTACATGACAACTTCGTGGTTTAAAGCCTGGCTAGTTTTTTCTCCCTTGTTTAGATTATAAATAAGAGAAGAGTAGCCTGTTGTTTCATTTTTTATTTCTGCAACAGAAAGATTTTTCTCGTCAAGGACATCGTGGGCCAAGATTTGATTGCCAGTCCTATAGATTTCAGTAAGACTTGAGTCATTACCCATTAAGTATAAAATTTCATTTTTCTCATCCACTACGTGGAAAATTATATTTGCATTCTCATAACTTATGTTAAAGATATCGCCCTTAATATCTATTGTGGAAAGAAGCTCGCCCATCTCTGAATACATGTGGACCTTGCCAAGGTCCTTCTCATACAAGAAGGCATAATTGTTGGCAAAGAAGGCCTCAATGTTTTCATCTTCCCTTTGGATCTTCTTTACAATATTTCCTTCCCTGTCTGTGATATATAAAACTGGATCAGCCCACAAAAAGACAGACTTAGATGCAAGGCTAAAGTCCTCTATGGGCTCATTAACACTTACTCCCTTAAGTCTTACTATGGTCCTGTCCTTAGAAAAATTTTTATGGTTAATATATATAAATCCTAAAAATATAAATAACAAAAATAAAATTATTGCGTGATTTTTTTTAATTTTCAAAATACCACTCCCGACTTCATTATAACATTTATACTTTTACTTTTGCATTGAATTGAAATAAAAAAGAGGGCTCTTGGCCCCCTTTAAATTTATTTTTTGTTTAAGATTATCGCTCCTGCTAGGACAAAGATAAGTCCCAAGACAATATTTATTGTTAAGGCCTCGCCAAGGACCAAGATGGATAAAATTGTTCCAAAGATTGGAATAAATAATTTATAAATTCCAAACTCGCTGGCGCTGTGAGTCTGAAGGACAAAGGTCCAAATTGTAAAAGCTGTTGCCGATATAAATGCACCATAAGATAGCATTAAGAATAGAAGAAAGTCAAAGTTCACATTGGACTTGTGAGTGATGGCTCCAATAATTATTAGTGGCGTTGCTCCAAGTGCAAATTGTGATGCAGTTAAGAGAAAGCCATTTAAATTTCTTCCATACTTTCTTATTAGGACGCTGGAAAGGGCATTAAAAGTTGTAGCTATAAGGACAAAGCCTTCGCCACTTAACTTAAAGTGAAAGCCTCCCCCTCCCCTTAGGTTTATTATTAAAATACCAATAGACCCAACTAGAAGAGCTCCTAGCTTCCTCTTGGTAAACTTCTCTTCCCTAATTAAGAGGACAGAAATCACAACTGTAATAAAGGCGTTGGATGCCTGGATAACTGCTGCAAGAGAACCTAGTGTGTTGGATAGTCCAATATAGTAAAACATATACTGGAGGCAAGTTTGCAAAAGTGCCAAGACCAAGATGAGTTTTATATTTATATTTTCTTTTTTAACTTCTTCCTTGTTAAAAAGTCCAAAGTAGATAAAGGTCAAGATCCCTGCCATGAAGAACCTAATCCCTGCTATTAAAATTTTTCCACCTGTGTCGTCTGGCATGATGTTGGCGTGGATGTAAGTTGTCTTTATTAGGGGTATGGCAGAGCCCCACAAGAGCATAGCAAAAAGCGAAAATACTATTGCCCATTTCTTTTCTTTTATAAGTTTCATTTTTCCCTCCCATCTCATAATTTTTGTATTCCATAAAAATAAATCTTAATTATTTATGAGATTTAAAAAATAATTTTAAGCTCTTAATAAGTTTTTAAAAATAAATTATTAAATGCAAATAAAAATTTAAATTAAAAAAGGAGGTCGCCCTCCTCTTTTATATTTTATTAAAATTCTTGAATTTTTCTTCTAATGTTTTCTTTAGTGAAACCAAATCTTTCAAAGACTTCAGCTCCCTTTCCACTTGCTCCAAAGGTATCAATGGAAATTGCCATACCCTTCATGCCAATATACTTGTGCCAGCCAAAGGATGAAAGGGCTTCAAGTGAAATCCTCTTAGTGATATTTGATGGAAGAATTTCTTCCTTGTAGTCAGAGGATTGAGCATCAAACATTTCCATAGAAGGCATTGAAACCACACGAACTCCCTTGAGTCCTTCTGCTGCTTCAAGAGCAAGAGAAACTTCTGAACCTGTAGCGATTACAATTTTTTCAAGTTCTCCCTCTTCCTTCTTGATTATATAAGCACCCCTGTAGATATCCCTTGAAGAATTTTCAAGTTGCGGAAGGTTTTGTCTTGATAGGGCAAGAACAAAAGGTGTGTTCTTTGAATTAAAGGCAAGGTTAAGTGATGCTGCAGTTTCACGTCCATCAGCAGGTCTTATTACAACAATTCCTGGAATGGATCTTAACATTGCAAGATGTTCTATCGGTTGGTGAGTAGGTCCATCTTCCCCAACTCCAATGGAGTCGTGAGTGAAGATGTAGACATTTGGGATGTTCATAAGGGCTGCAAGTCTAATTGTTGGCTTTAAGTAGTCACTGAAAACCAAGAAAGTTGATGCATAAGTCCTTAGACCTCCATGAAGAAGGATTCCATTAGTGATTGCACCCATAGCATTCTCACGAACACCAAAAGTTATATTTCTTCCAAGTCTATTGTCAGCTGAGAAGTATTCTTCTCCCTTTAGCATAGTCTTGTTTGATGGACCAAGGTCAGCTGAGCCACCAAAGATGTGGATGTTGTCCTTGGCGATCTTATTTAAAACTTCGCCAGAAATTGCACGAGTTGCCATGTCCTTATCAAAGGAATCGTAGTAGGAGTCTTCTAAGAGTTCCTTCTTTTCTAAGTTAAAGGCAGCAAGATAATCCTCATATTCCTTAGGATACTTTTTCGCATACTCTTCTTCGATTTTTTTCTTTTCATTAACCCTTGCAGTGTTTTCTTCAACAATCTTTTGGAAGTGGGCTTTCACATCTTCATCAACATAAAAGTCTTCATCAGGAAGCCCAAAGAATTCACGAGTTGACTTTCTGTCTTCCTTACCAAGAGGTTCGCCGTGAGCCTTTGCAGAGTCTTCTCTTGGTGATCCATAGCCAATTTTTGTCTTAACTTCAATAAGTGCAGGCTTGTCAGATTTTTTTGCCTCTTCAATTTTTGCATTAATTTCATCTAAGTCATTTCCATCATGAACTACAAAAGTGTCCCAACCAAGAGCCTTGTACCTGTCACAAACATTTTCTGAGAAGGCTAGGTCAGTTGATCCCTCAATGGAAATTTTGTTTGAATCGTAAAGTACGATTAGTTTATCTAATTTTAGTGTGCCAGCTAGTGATGATGCTTCGTTGGAAATTCCTTCCATCAAACATCCATCCCCAACTAGGGCATAAGTATAGTGGTCAACAAGTTTTAAGTCATCCTTGTTGTAAAGGGCTGCAAGTTTTTCTTCTGCAATAGCCATACCAACTGCCATGGCAATCCCTTGGCCAAGAGGTCCAGTAGTTGCTTCAACCCCCCTAGTGTGACCGTACTCTGGATGGCCTGGTGTTTTCGAGTCAAGTTGTCTAAAGTTCTTTAAGTCATCAAGACTTAGACCATAGTCAAATAAGTAAAAAAGTGAATATAAAAGAGCAGATCCATGTCCTGCAGAAAGGACAAACCTATCCCTATTCTTCCAATTCAAATCCTTAGAATCTCTCACTAGATGATTCTTAAAAAGAGCATAGGCCATAGGTGCAGCACCAAGGGGTAGACCTGGGTGACCTGAATTTGCATTTTCAATTTGATCAACAGATAGCATTCTCAAAGTATTAACTGCTTTATTTTCGATATTCAAAATTACTCTCCTTACTCAACCGAATTTTTATCTCTCATTACCGCCAACAAAAACTTTGGCAAATCAATTTGCCTCTTAATCCTAGATGGATTTTTTAAAAGCCTATAGAGCCACTCAAGACCAAGCTTTATAAAAATATCTGGGGCCCTGTTTGCCCTGCCCGATAAAATATCTAGGACTCCACCATTTCCAATAATGACCTTGGCATTTATTTCATCCTTCCATGCGTCAATCCACTTTTCTTGACGAGGAAAACCAAAGCCAACAAAGACAATGTCTATGTCCTTGGAATTTATTTCTTTAATTATTTCTTCTTCAGTGCTAGACTTCTCACCATCTAGCTTGGAATTGAAATATCCATTGTGAAAACCTGGAACCTTTAGATTCTTATACTTTTCATTGACAGCAGCTGCTGCATCCCTTGCAACACCTTCCTTGCCACCTAAAAAATATAAGTTAAGACCCATCTCGTCAGCAAGCTCAAGTAGCTTAATGGAAGTGTCAAAACCTGTGACCCTTTCCTTTAAGGGCTTCTTCCTAAGTCTTGATGCGTAGATAAGACCAATCCCATCAGCAAGGACTAAGTCGCCTGAGTTGACAAGCTTCTTAAGATCTTCGTCCCTCTTAGCTGCCATTACGATTTCAGTATTTGGTGTGTAAATTTTTTTAAGCGAATTCCCCTTTAGGAAGTCCCTTAAAATATTTTCGCACTCCGAGTTATCAATGTTAAAAATTTCAACTCCAAAAATTTTTACTTTATTCATAAATCTCTCCGCTAATAAGTTTATCACATAGACAAGAGCTTTTCTATTATTTATGTTTTATAAAAATAAATTTTATAATTATTGTGCAAGAAGCTCGCAAGAATAAATTTTAAATTTCCACAAAAAAAGACTACCTCTTACGAGATAGTCAATATGTATGTTGCCCAATTACTTTATCGCCAAGCTAACTTTTATTGCTGCGTCAATCTCTCCTATGACATCCTTGTCGAATTTACCGATCTTCTCTCTCAACCTTTTTTTGTCGATTGTCCTCAGTTGCTCCAAAAGAATTACAGAATTCTTGGGCAGTGGAACATCTTTAGCTTTCACATTAACATGGGTTGGTAACTTCGCCTTGTTAAGTTGAGATGTAATTGCAGCTACGATTAAAGTAGGCGAATATTTGTTTCCAATGTCATTTTGAACAACAACTACGGGCCTAACCCCTCCCTGTTCTGATCCAATAACTGGCGACAGGTCGGCATAGAATATGTCCCCTCTTTTTATCATCATAATTTTTCACCTTTTAAGGTAAGAGAGAATTAAAGATTGATCTATGAGCAACCTTTATAACATTCTATCACATTTCTTCTTATTATATACACTAATCGAAAATTTTTTTGACTTTTTTACTTATAAGTTGCCTTACTTTTCTTCAAAAAGTTTAAAGACTGCGCTTAGATTTTCTATTAGGTCCCTTGCCCTTAGGCTGGTCTTTGAATTTTTTCTTGCGTAGATGTCTCCTGAGAGTCCGTGAATATAAACTCCAAGCCTTGCAGCGTCAAACAAGTTGTAATTTTTCATTAGGGCAGAGATTATTCCCGTCAAGACATCTCCTGATCCACCTGTAGCCATGCCGGAGTTGCCTGTCCTATTTGTGTAAGTTCTCTCTCCATCTGTCACTATTGTCTCGTGACCCTTTAGGACTAGGATGACCTTATATTTTTTTGCAAATTCTTCTGCTACTGCCTTTCGATTGTTTTTTATTTTTTCTAAAGACAAGCCAGTCAGTCTTGCAAACTCTCCCTCATGGGGTGTTAGAATTGTCGTGAAGTCTTTTCTCTCTTCTAATAAATTTAAATTTTTTGACAAAATATTTAGGCCGTCGGCATCTATTAAAAGATTTTTTTCTATTTTTATTATTTTTTCAAAAACTTCTTGCCCATAAGCTCCTAGTCCCATACCTGGTCCCATACCTATGACGTCAATCCCTTCAAGGAATTTTTCCATTTCATCTAAATCATCAAAGGTCTTTGCTATGGGCTCAATGAATTTTATGGACATTATTTCAAATATTTCTCTTGGGACTATATTATAAACAAGTCCTGCGCCTGCCTTTAGGGCAGCATTTGATGCAAGGTAAGATGACCCAGTCATGCCCATGGACCCACCTATGATTGCAATTTTTCCAAAGTCTCCCTTGTGGCCAAAGTCGTCCCTATCCTTCCAAAGAGATTTTATTTCTTCATCTAAAATTATTTCTTCCTCATAATTTTTTTTCATAAAGTTTTCTCCATCAAACTTTGCAACAGCCACTGCATAAGACCTTTCGTGGCTAATAGATAAATCAAATTTCATATCAAAGACTTCTGCGTAGGGAGAATCTTCGTTATATTTTATTTTTATATCGTGGAAAGAAATTTTTCCGATCCCAGTTCCAAGGGCCTTTGCTACTGCTTCCTTGGCAGCAAAAATTCCCCCTGCTCTCTCGTAGGGCTCTTTTCTTTTTTTAATTCTTTCTATCTCATCTTCGTTAAAAACTTTTAAAAGAAAATTTTCATTTTCATCCATTAATTTTTTTATTCTAGAAATTTCTACTATATCTATGCCTAGCATCTTATCACCATTGACTTTTATTTTATTTTCGATTATTATAACATAAATAGTATGAATATAAGACGTTGAAGATATACAGTAAGCGAAAGCTGAATTACAATATTGGAGTCTATTGATTTTTGAGGCCTCGGCGAAGAAAGGTGGTACCACGAATGCGT
>QWCH01000985.1_pt1 | contig 47038 bp, 45 predicted proteins | sample 1972671 | NCBI WGS metagenome assembly QWCH01 (sample SAMN09866713, study PRJNA288562) | Human gut metagenome isolate term3_stool, whole genome shotgun sequencing... | isolation source: gut | host: Homo sapiens | place: USA: California
ATAAACATCAATATAATTTTTTAGGACTTTTTTTCTTCCTCCATCGCCATCTTCATTAAAGACATAATGCTTGTAAAACTGCTTAAAATGCAGGATTTTTACGATTTCACTCTTTGTATCAACGCTATGCACTCCACATGGCTTGAGTGGCTGAACATATCTACTGGTATTATTTTTTCGATTTTATATTTTTCTCCAAGGATTTTTAAGTCTCTTGCCAAGGTGGATGGATTACAGGATACGTAGGAGATTCTTTCTGGGTTTAGTTTTATTATTGTTCGTAGTGCTTCTTCTTTTGCTCCTGCTCTTGGTGGGTCTAGTAGGACTTTATTCACCGTATATTTTTCTAGTTCTTCTGTTAGATCTTCTACTTTTCCTTGGGCGAATTCTACGTTTTTTATTCCATTTAGTTCTGCATTTTTCCTTGCGATTTCTACTGACCCTTCAAAGGATTCTACTGCTACTACGCTTTCGACTTGTTCTGCCATTTTTAGTGATATGGTTCCTATGCCTGAATAGAGATCCATGACTTTATCTTCTTTTTTTAGTTCTAGTCCTTCTACCGCTAAATTATATAAATTTTCTACTTGGTATGGGTTTACTTGTAGAAATGTACCTGGCTCCACGATGAATTTATGATCTCCGATTTTTTCATACATCTGTTTTGCTTTATATATTTCGCGAAGTTCATATCCGTAATGATTTCTGGTTTTATTTATATCTTCGTAAACCGAGATTACTTTTAAGTCTAGGAGTTTTTCTAGTAGGTTGTTTTCTTTTTTTAATCCTGTTCTTGTGCCAAGGATTACCATCATTTCGCCTTGGTAGTTTATTCGGATTATTACTTGTTCTATGGAGGAGAGTCCATTCCAATTTTTAAGTATTTTTACTACGTTTTTTATTTCTTCTGGTGCAATTTTGCAGTCGTTTATGTCTAGTACTTCGTGGGTTCCTTTTTTAAAGTAGCCGATTTTTTTGTCCTGTACTTTTAGCTGTACTATGTTTCTATATCTGAGTGGCTTTTTATTTTCTACTGTCGGTTCTACTTCTTTATCAATTTTTCCTATTCTTTTTATTGCGTTTTCTACTTTAGATCTCTTCCACTCTAGTTCTCTTTTGTAATCCATTTCAATCAATGGACAGCCGCCACATTCTTTGCTATATGGACATGGACTTTCTATTCTATATTTTGATTTTTCTATAATTTTTAAAATTTTGCCCTGTTTTTTCTTTTCGTTTGTGACTACATATTCGACTTTGTCGCCGATTAGTCCTCCGTCTAGAAAATAGACTCCATTTTCTTTTACGATGCCCATCCCATCATGGGAAAGGTCAACTATTTCTGCTATCATTCTTTAAGCTCCAGGCTGTGATCTGTTATTTCTATCATTTCCATTTTGTATAGTGTGCCTACTGCTCTTTTGAATGCTTTTTTAGATAGTCCTGTTACTTTTTTTATTTCTTCTGGGTCTGATTTATCTCCCAAGTTTAGTTTGCCTTGGTTTTCTTTTATGAGTTCTAGTATTTCTTCTGCATCATCTTTTCTTTGTTTGTATGCATAATCTCTAAATGTCAGTGTGATCTTGTTGTCTTTTAATATTCTAAGTATTCTAGCTTCGATGCGCTCTCCTACTGTGTGGGCTCCCTTTAATTCTTCTTTCGGGATGTATCCGTCATACTCGTCATAGATTGCTACGAATGCTCCATAATTTCTATCTATTGCGTAGATGGTTCCTTCTACTCTGTCGTTTACTCTGAATTTATCATTTCTCTTTAGATGATCTCTTAGATTCATAGTTACGCAAAGTCTTCCCCTGTCATCATACATGTAGAATAGATATTTTCCTTCTACAAATATTCTTCCGTTTACTTCTTTAAATGGTAGGAATATATCTTTGTCGAGTCCTATGTTTACAAAGTATCCTACCCTTGATTTTGCTACTACTTCTAACATGCCAATCTTACCTACTGTTAGGTATGGCGTTTTAAGTGTTGCTATTAATCTATCTTTTGAGTCTTTATATAGAAATGCTTCTACTTCTCCATCTATTTTTAAATCTTTACTTTCGTTGTTTGGTAGTAGCACCTTTTCATCTCCATCTGTCAAGATTGCTCCGTGGGGCGACATTTCTTTTACTCTTAGTTTCTGTATCTTACCTAGTTCCATCTTTTCCCTCCATCTCTCTAACTATTAGCTCTCCATAGTCAAAGGTAGTTTTCAAATAATCTTCCAATGCACCATAGTACATATTTGTCGGTTTTAATGCCAACAAACTGTAGTATGTAAAGTCTGGATACTCGCCTAGTTGAAAGACTACTTTTTTTGCTTCGCTTTTGGATTCTAAGTCGAAGTACTGAGTCAGTAGTATTCCAAGCTTCACTGTCTCTACATTACTTCCAAGCTTCATAAGTTTGGTTGCGACTCCTATTAATGCATCTTCTTCGTATGTGTTAAATCTAAAATATAGATATTCAAATGAATTTATAAGCTCCAGTGCTCTCTTATCTTTTAAATATTTATCTATATTTTCTATTTCTTTTTCATCACTTTTAAATTTTGTAATTAAATTTAAAAGTTCGTCCGCTTCTCTTAATATTTTATCTTCTTTTCCTGTTAAAATATTGTATTCATATTCTCCGAATCCAGGTAGGCTGTAATGTTCTATAAATTCTAGTCTGTACTCTGGATCTTTCAATGAGTTTAAGATTTCTTCATATATTGGCTTGTTGTCAATATTTTCTGCTTTCTTATAAAAAAATTTAAACATATTCTCCTCAAAAAAAGGCAAACCTTAGTTTGCCTTAGATTTTTCAAATGCTGCTTTTACAAATCCAACAAATAGTGGGTGTGGTCTATTTGGTCTTGATTTAAATTCTGGGTGGAACTGGCATGCTACATAGTATGGATGATCTTTTAACTCAATTATTTCTACTAAGTCTAAATCTTCATTTATTCCTACAAATTGAACTCCAACTCTTCTTAAATCTGATCTGAATTTATTGTTGAATTCGTATCTGTGTCTGTGTCTTTCTACTATCTTATCTTCTCCGTAAAGTTTGTGAACTTTTGAATCCGGTTCTAATAGACAGTCATAGTTTCCGAGTCTAAGGGTTCCGCCTAGGTTTTCAATTCCCTTTTGTGAATCCATAAGGTCGATTATTGGATAGGTTGTTTTTGCTTCTACTTCTGTGGTGTGGGCATCTCTAAATCCTAGAGCGTTTCTAGCGATTTCTATAAGTCCTATTTGCATTCCGAGACAGATTCCAAAGTATGGGATATTGTGTTCCCTTGAATATCTGCTGGCTTCTATCATTCCTTCTAAGCCCCTTGAACCAAATCCTCCTGGTACGATGATTCCATCTACATCTGATAGATATTCATCTGAGTTTTCTTCTGTTAATTCTTCTGAGTTTATCCATTTTATTTCTACCATCAATCCGTTGTCCCAACCTGCATCTAGTAATGCTTGTTGAACTGATAGGTATGCGTCGTGAAGTTCTACATATTTACCAACTAGAGCAATCTTAACAGGTTTATCGGCAGTTTTAAATCTTTCCACCATCTTTGACCATTCGCCTTTGGATTCTGGTTGGTTTCCTAGATCTAATTTTCTAAGAATATAGTTATCTAGTCCATTTTTGTGAAATACTAGTGGCACTTCGTAGATAAATTCTACATTTTCAGATTGAACGATGGCATCTACTGGAACGTCACAGAATAGAGAAATTTTATTTTTAATTGATTCTGTGATTTTTCCATCGGATCTTACAATTATTACATTGGTCTTGATTCCATTGCTCATAAGTTCCTTAAATGAGTGTTGGGTCGGTTTAGTCTTTAGTTCATCTGACCCTGGGATTTGAGGTACCAATACAGTGTGCACAAATAATACATCTTCTTTTTTATTTTCTGCGTGAATCTGTCTTATTGCTTCTAAGAATGGTAGGGATTCTATATCTCCAACTGTTCCACCGATTTCTGTTATAACTACATCCGCTTTAGATTCTTCTGCTGCTTTATATACCGCATTTTTTATTTCGTCTGTTATGTGTGGAATTACTTGTACAGTTGCTCCATTGAAGTCTCCACGTCTTTCCTTTTCGATTATTTTTGCGTAGACTTTGCCTGTAGTTATAGATGCTCTCTTAGTGAGTTCTTCATCTATAAACCTTTCGTAGTGGCCAAGGTCTAAATCTGTTTCCGCTCCATCTCTAGTTACAAAAACTTCGCCATGTTGGTATGGACTCATGGTGCCCGGGTCAATGTTTAAATATGGGTCGAACTTTTGCATAAATACTGATAGACCTCTGTCCTTTAGAAGTCTTCCGATGCTTGCTGCGGATATTCCTTTTCCTATTCCTGATACTACTCCGCCTGTTACAAATATAAACTTACTCATTTGAACTCCTTATTAATATATCAAATTTTATCTGTACAAAAAGAAAAAATTGGCAATGTGAATTGCCAATATGAAAAAAAACTTTATGTGTTTTCTTTTATTCTATTTAAAAATTCTTATTTTGTCAAGAATTTTCTAGACCTAAATTAGGCTTGGCAGTTACATTATTTTCATAATTTCCAGATTTATAATCATAGTATCCAGCGGATGCAATCATGGCTGCATTGTCTGTACAAAGTATCTTTTCCGGATAATAAACTTTATATCCATGTTCTTTTGCCGCCTCTTCCATTCTGCGTCTTAGTTCTCCGTTTGCAGATACTCCTCCTGATAAGACTATCTTGTCGAGATTTCTCTCTACTGTTAGTCTTATAGTTTTCTCTACAAGCACATCTATTACCGCATCTTGGAATGATTTCGCCACATCTTCAATCCTGTAAGTTTCATTTTTCTGTTCTAGGTTGTGAAGATGATTTATAACAGCAGTTTTAAGTCCGCTAAATGAAAAATCATATCCGTCATTAATCATGACCCTTGGATAATCATAGATATCTTTTCCATCTCTTGCAGCCTTTTCTATTTCCGGACCTCCCGGATAGCCAAGTCCAAGTACTCTACTTATCTTATCGTATGCTTCTCCCGCTGCATCATCCAATGTTCTGCCTATTAATTTAAATTCTGTATAGTCTTTTACATCTAAGAGATAGGTGTGTCCTCCACTTACCACCAGACATATAAATGGTGGTTCCAACTCTTTGTTTGAAATATAGTTGGCGCAGATATGTCCCATCATGTGATTTACTCCTACAAATGGTTTGTCAAGAGCATACGCCATGGTTCTTCCTGCACTCAGTCCCACAAGAAGAGCTCCTATTAGTCCAGGTCCTCTCGTAGCACAGATTATATCTATATCATCGTAGGAAATATTTGCTTCTGTAAATGCTTCATCTATAACTTGGGATATAGCTTCCACGTGTTTTCTAGATGCAATTTCAGGAACAACTCCGCCATATTTTTTATGAACATCTATCTGTGATGCAATTATATTGGATAACACTTCTCTCCCATCTTTTACAATGGCTACAGAAGTTTCATCGCAGGATGATTCAATTCCCAGTGTTAACATTTTTCCTCCACATAATTATGGCATCCTTGCCATGTTTATAGTAATTCTTTCTAATTCCAGATTTTTCAAATCCAAGTTTTTCATATAGTTTTATCGCACTGTAGTTATCGTATCTAACTTCAAGTGTGGTGTCGTATCCAAATGAATCCGTAATATCGAAGAAAGATTTTAAAAGTTTTTCTCCGTACCCTAGGTTTCTATAATTTTCGTCGATACAGATTGAGCCTATATGAAATTCCTCGTACATCATTATAACGAGCATGTAACCGAAAACTTTTTGATTTTCTATTACCAAGGTGGTATTTGTTTCCTTTGCCATTTCAAGTAGAATTGTCTCGTAGCTCCAAGGTTCATCGAAGTTTTCATATTCCAAACTCATTATGGTAGGTATGTCTTTTGCTTCAGCACGCCTTACTCTTGCTTCCATTGTCTCTCCGCTTGGGAAACGTTCAAATAGTTTGGAATAAGTGTAAAGTAGTTGTCGCTTCCTTCTTTTTTATATTTAAGCTCTCCGAGTTTTGCAAGATCCGTTGGAAGTATCTCTGTGGTAAATGCAAACTTCGCCCCAAGATTTTCTTTTAGAGCTTCTGCACTTTCTCCCACCAAGATTGTGTCCTCATCTATAAATTTTCTAATCTCTTCAAAACTTGCTAGGCTGTCTTCTTTTATATTTTCTATCACTTCATCTCCAGAAGTTCTATACACTCCGAAGAAGGCTCTTTCTCTTCTAGCATCGATTATTGGAATGATCTTGTCACTATTTTTAAATCCAAAGGCATATGCTTCTAGTGAACTTACTCCAACTATTGGAATATTTAATGTTTGAGCAAATGTCTTGGCAACGGTTAGAGCAATTCTAAGTCCAGTGAAAGATCCTGGTCCAATTCCAACTACGATTAAATTCACATCTTTTATTTTTAAATCTTGATACTTAAGTGCATCATCCACCATGTCAATTAGAGATTCAGAGTGAAATTTAGTTCCTGTGAGAGTGATATTTGCTACATTTTCTCCATCTTTTATAAGTCCAACACAGGCTGTCTTGGAACTTGTATCCATTGCTAAGGTCAACATGACATGAGCACCTCCATTACTTCATTCGATTTTTTTCCCTTTGGTTTAAAATCAAATTCTCTTCCAGTTTCAGAAATTTTTTTAATATAGATATAAAGTGTGTCTTCTGGCAAAAGTTCTTTTATTTTATCCGCCCACTCGATTATACATACTCCATCGGAAAATAGATATTCATCAAATCCCATGTAGTCCGCATCGATTCCATCTAATCTATAAACATCAAAATGATAGACAGGAAGTCTTCCCATGTATTCATTGATTAAATTAAATGTTGGACTTGTCACCACATTATCCACTCCTAACCCAAGAGCTATGGATTTTGTAAATGTGGTCTTGCCTGCTCCAAGATCTCCTTCAAGGGCGATTACCTGTCCTGGGTTTAAAATTGAACCCAGTCTTCTACCAAGAGATTTTGTTTCTTCTAATGATTTCGTAGTAAACTTCATAGCCGCCACTATTTATCAAATCTGACAAAATCTTTTATTTCTCTATGGTTTCTAACTGCAGGTTCCTCTGCAGGATGACCTATTCCGATTACACATTGTATATCGAATTTTTCAGGAATATCGAATTCTTTTAAAAGATATTCATAGGTAGTGGTGTTATCGTCATACATGCCAGCCACTACATTTACCCAGCATGAACCTAGTCCTAGGTCGTGGACTTGAAGCTGCATAATTGTAGCAGCGATACATTCATCTTGAAAATATGTGGCTGATGCAAGTTCCTTATCTCCGAGAATCATTATTGCAACGTCACAATCCCTTAAGAAATCTGCTCCGACTTTCTTCATACGAGCGAGTTTTTCTAAAGAATTTTTATCTCTAAAAACATAGTAATGAACAGTATCTCTATTGCGAGCTGATGGTGCTGTAAGTGTAGAATTAAGTATAGTTTCTAAATCTTCTTGTGATACTTTTTCTCCTGTAAATTTTCTAATTGATCTTCTATTCTTTGCCAGTTCGTTAAATTTCATTTCTATCTCCTAAATTCTATTTTATTATCTTTAACTGAATCGATTATTGCCAGAGAAAGCAGATCGTATCCATCTTCTCTAAGCGCATCTCCTCCGCCTTGAAATCCCTTTTCAACCGCAACGGAAAGTCCGCATATATGAGCAGAAGCTTTGTTTGAAATGTCAATTAGTCCTCTTAGGGCTTGACCTTCTGCTAGGAAGTCATCGATTATCAAAAGTCTATCGCCCTCATTTAAATATTCTTTTGAAACTGTAATCGTGTATTCTTTTCCAGTTGTGTAGGATTTAACTTCTGAGGTATAGACATTACTTCCAATATTTTTCGTTCTTTGTTTCTTTGCAAAGACTACTGGAATTCCGTTAAAACTTTGAGATACAACAGTTGCCAGTGCAATTCCAGATGCCTCAATGGTCAAAATTTTATTTACCTTTTTACCAAGGAAATGGGCGTACATTTCGTCTCCCAATTTTTCCAAAAATGGTATATCAAGTTGATGGTTTAAAAATGAATCCACCTTTATAATCTTTCCATCATCGAGAATCTTTCCATCTTTTTTTATTCTTTCTTCAAGTAATTTCATTATCTTTTTCTTTCCTTATCTTTCTTTTGTAGCGATTTCAATTAGAGATTTCTTTAGATCGCTCTCTAATTTAACCATTTCTTGTTCCGCTTCTCGTCTCTTTGCTCTGCCTTCGATTTGAATATTTCTAACTTCGGATAGAGCTGATATGAGTTGTTCGTTTGTGTGTTTTAATGTTTCTATGTCCACTACTGATCTTTCTGCTTCTCTTGCAGTTTCTACAGTAGCCATTTTTAAATTATCTGCATTCTTCTTTAGAAGTTCATTTGTTAGATTGGTTACATCTTTTGTAGCCTTTGCAGCCTGTCCAGTGTGTGCTGCAGAAAGGGCAAGTACCATTTGTGATTTCCAAAGCGGAATGGTATTTACGATTGTAGATTGAATTTTCTCAACCATTACTGTGTTTGACGCTTGAATCATCCTAATTTGTGGAGCCATTTGAAGAGCCACAGTCCTAGTTAAATCTAAATCGTGAATTTTTTTGTCGAATCTATCTATGGATGATTGGAAGTCACTTAACTCTTGGGCATCGGTTGGCAAGTTTGAACCGCTTGCTTTTTCTATAAGTGCTGGAAGTTCTTTTGTCCTAGCTTCTTCAAGTTTTTGTCTACCAGCCATTATATACATAGATATTTCTTTGTAGTAACTCTTGTTTAAATCATACATTTGGTCTAGGTTTGCAATGTCTTTTAAGAGTTGGACTTGATGATTTTCAAGGACTTTTGCAATAGTGTCCACATTGGTTTCTGCCTTTTCATATTTATTTTTAAGATTCATAATCTTATTTGTATTTTTCTTAAAGAAGGCAGTAATTCCCTTTTCTTTTTCATCAATTTCGAAATTTTTAAGTTCAGATACCACATTTGAAAGAAGATCTCCCACTTCTCCCAAATCTTTAGTCCTTACGCTGTTTAAAGTCTTTTCAGAAAATCCTGCTATCTTGGATTGAGCTCCTGCTCCATATTGAAGAACTTGGTTTGAATTTTTTAAATCTATTTTCTTAGAAAATTCATCCACCATCTTTTGCTCTTCGTCGGTTAGTGTTACTTCAGGCTTTACTTTTTCTATTTCATTTTCTATTTTTGCAATTTCTAGTACAGGTTCTTTTGCTTCTTCGTTTTCATCTAAGGTTAATTTAATTTCGTTATCCATTTATTTCTCCTTTAAAATCATTATCTAAGAGACCTTCCTGTTTAAGCATGGTGGTTAAGACAGTTATGTCTGAGTTTATATCCATTGCTACATTTCCGTATATTTCATTAAGTAACTTTAAGAATGCTTCGTCTATGGTTGAAATTGTCTTTTCTATTTCTGCCATCGAATTCTTTTGAGATTCTGTTACAACCTCCGATTCGCTAAATTCATTGTACCTCTTTAGAAGTGAAACCGTCGTCGGTAAGTAGTAGTCCATAAATTTAGAAAGCTCTTCTATTCTTTCTGGGTCTTTTTTAATTTGTTTAAATATTTCTCTTACTATAGATAGAAGTTTAGTCACATCGGTTTGAATATTTTCAGGAAGTCTAGGTAGGTAGGCAGCAATCTCTGTGATGTAGCTCTTGCCAATTTCTAATGCTGAATCAACCTTGCCTTCTTCTAAGTTTTCTTCATTTTTATTTCCGAGGTAGACGTCTTTGTAATTATTCTTATAGACTTCGTAGGTCTTCTTATCCAAAATAAATATGGAATTATTTTCTACAAGCCTTGCTTCTTTGAAATAATCCTTCTTTATAAAATAGGTCAAATCCTTTATAACCGTTTCTGGCTCAACCGCTGCACAGGAACATAGGTCGTCGATGGTTACAACAGTATTGTTTCCTAATTCGCGTAAATATTTTTTATATCTAAGTGCTCTATTCTTTGCAAGTTTGCCCCATCTTTCTAGTACAAATCCAGCTGCAAATGAAGAGATCGCTCCGATTGCCAAAGTAGGTTCTTCAAAAAAACCAAACATCAAGGTTACTCCAGTGAACATACCTGCATAGCCAGTCCATTTTGCAAATCCTGCTGCAGTATTTATAGATGGATTTTGTACCGCATACTTTTCCCTTCTCGCTGGTGGTAAATCCTTTTTATTTTTATAAGAATTTAAAATATAACTTATGGAGCTTCTTACTCCTTCGATGGCAGAGTCTACAGATTTTTGCACGAGAGTTGAGATGTCTGAGTAGTCACCATCGTCTATTTTTTTATTTATTTCATTTATAAATTCTTTAGAATCTTTTAAATTTTTTTCTTCATCTATAGAATTTACGATATCTCGAATGGATACCCTGTATTTTTTCATTTTATCACCTATTTAAATTTTACCACAAAGAACTATTCATAACTAGATTTAACCATTCAATAAGCCCTATAAACTGTAAAAATTTAATATTTGGAGCTTCTTCTTAGATATTATATTAAAAATTTATATGTTATAATTATTTTAATTGAAGGAGGTACTATGAAAGTATTTAAATATAATTTGAAACTTAGATCTAATGACTTAAATATAGTAAGAGATTTCGTAGCTCGTGGTGATTTTAGCTTCCACAATCTATCTAAAATAATCATGACTTGTCTAAATTGGACCGGAGAAAAACAAATCACATACTTTATAGAATCATCAAAAATAGAAATTACAGATTCTAGAATCGAAATTCCAAAGACCATGGGTATAAATTTTAAGTCCGATAGAGACTCTATCTGTGAAAATTTCCTAGATAAAGGCAGTAAATTTGTAATGATCTACGGAGATGAAACTCCTTTTGTGTTCGATATAGAAGTTGTAGATGTCATCTATGATTATGAAAAAGAGGCTGAGCTTTTAAATTCAATTGGCAAAGAACCGGTCGAATCTTGTGAAGGCGAAAGAGAATATATGGAAATTGTAAATATTTTAAATAATCCAGATGATTCTAAGTACGATGAAACTATCGAATGGATCGGCAAAGATTATCTAAATAATACTTTGTCCATTGAAAGTATAAATGAAAATTTTGAAAATTTGGATCTTATTCTTGATGAAGAAAATGAAGTAGAAGATTTATCTGACGATTCCGAATATAGTTTCGATATTTTTAGCGACTTAATGTAAAAAAATATTTTTTAAAAATTATTTGATATGGTATTGAATAATCGTATTAATATGTTAAAATATAACTATCTCATTCTTTTTTTTAAAATATAAAGTGTGCAAGGGAAACCTTGCATATTTTTTTATTTAAATGACATTCATATACTAATGTGGTAGAATATAAATATATGGAAGAAAAGGGGGTAACTATGAACAACTTTTATGAAGATTTATTCAAAAAACAAAGTGAGATGTTAGAAAAAATGGGTCTTAGTTTCTTTACAAATGAAAACCAATTTCTAGATGGGAATTTTATGAAATCTTATATGGAAAATACCAAGAAATTCCAAGAAGATTTCGTAAACAAATACTTTGACAAGGAAAAGGTAAAAGAAAACTTAAAGGCTATTAATCCGATGCTTGGTGACTACTACGACAGATATGTTGAAAACCTATTAAATATGAATGCATTTGATTTCAACGAATATCTAAAGAGTCCAGAAGAGTTTTCTAAAATGTATAGAGATAGTTTTGATTCCTATATGAGAGCTTATGATCTTTACAAAGATATCTACAAAGCTCCTGAACTTGCGAAAGAAAACTTCGAAAAGTCACTTGAAAAATACAAAGATCTTTCAATTTCATATTTAAAAGAAAATGTATTTAAACTTATGCCAGAAGCACTTAAGAAAGAATTTGAAAAATCTCTTGATGATGCTGATACTAAAGGTGCTGCTTTCAAAGAAATGCTAAGCCCTTGGGAATTCTCAGGTGCAGATATGAAAGATTACTATCTTGAAGCTATGAAATCAAGACCTGCTTTAGTGGTTAAATTCCTAGAAGATATGGATAGTAGGATGAATCTTTCTCTTAATGCTGTTGAAAATTTAGATAGCTCTGAATCTACAAAAGAAATAGTTAAACTCCAAAGAAAATATCTCAAAGAATATGTAGATTATGCTAAAAAATTAGGCGACTACAACGACGCTATCTACAAAATTCTAAAGGAAGCGACTGAAAGCACTATTGAAGATATTAAGAAAGACTTCAATGAACTTAAAGAAAACAAATCATTTGAAGATTTCTATAAGTATCTAAGCAATATCTATAAGAAGAACATGGACAAGCTTAAAGATCAAGAACAAGTAAACAAACTTGTTGAAAAGACTCTTGAAGCTGTAAGCACTTTTAAAGAAGATGCTGAAAAGATGATGAAAGAGTATAGAGAACTTACAGAAGTTTCTCGTAAGAGCGAAGTGGATTCACTTAAAGCAGAAGTTCAAGCTCTTAAAGATAAGATTGCAGCTTTAGAAGCAAAACTAGACAAATAAAATTATAAGAGAGGTTATGCCTCTCTTTTTTATTTAAATCTATGGAATATAAAAACACACTGAAAATCCAGTGTGTTTTCGTTTTTATTAAATTATTTTGTATATATCTTTTATGGTGGTGTTATTCTTTTCTAGATATTTTTCTAAATCTTCTAGGATTTCTTTCACTCCGTAAGGATTCATAAAATTATACGTGCCAACTTGGACAAGTTTTGCCCCAGCCATTATAAATTCTAGTACATCCCTATATCCTGCCACGCCTCCTATCGCCATGACCGGAATATCTACTGCATGTGCAACTTGATGCACCATTCTAAGAGCTATCGGCTTTATCGCTGGTCCTGAAAGTCCTGCGTACACATTGTCAAAGACTGGTTTTCTTTTATCTAGATCTATCGCCATGCCTAAGAATGTATTTACAAGGGAGATTCCATCTGCTCCGCCTTCTTCAACTGCAAGTGCATTTTCCACAATATTTTCTGCGTTCGGAGAAAGTTTCACGACAATCTTATGTTTAGAAATTTCTTTTATCTTTCTAGTGATCATTTCTGATGATTCGCACTTGATTCCAAAAGCCATTCCTCCTTCTTTTACATTAGGGCAGGAAATGTTTAGCTCTATAAAATCAAATTCGTAATCGTTTAATATCTCAGCTGATTTTAAATATTCATCCAAGGTATTTGAACCTAAGTTTACAAATATTCTTGGACCAAGGTTTGTCATATCTTTTAATTCGTGTCTAACAAACTCATGAATACCAGGGTTTTCTAGTCCTATACTATTTAGAAGTCCAGATGGTGTCTCTTGAAGTCTGATGCCACTGTTGCCTGGTTTTGGATTGAAAGTGACTCCCTTTGATGAGATGCCACCGATTAAATCTACTGGATAGTAATCCTTGTAATCTTCACCATAACCGTATGTTCCGGAAGCGCCTACTAAAGGATTTTTAAATTTTACTCCTAAAAATTCTGTTTCAAGTCTATTCATAAATATCACTTCCTAAGAATATTGGTCCTTCTTTGCAAGTTCTTTTGTTTCCGTTCTTTGTCTTGCAAGTGCAACCAAGGCAGGCTCCTACTCCGCATGCCATCTTCGTATCAAGGGATACGTAGCATATAGAATTTTCTTTTAGAGAGAGCTTAGTTATATTTTCAAGCATAGCCTCTGGTCCGCAGGCGTAGATTAATTTTTCTTCTTTGAAGTCGATGATGTCAGTTATAAATCCACCTCTTTTAACAAAGATTTCCACTCCCAATTTTTCTAAGTCGTAGAACATCTCGTCAAGCTTTGTCGTTTCATCTAATCCAAGGTAGAGTTTTACTTTTGCATCTCTATTTTTTTCTTTTATTTTCTTTGCAGTTAAATACATTGGAGCTGTTCCTACTCCTCCGCCGACGAGTGCCACCTTGTCCACATCTATATCAAATGAATTTCCGTATGGGCCATAGACTTTAATGGAATCTCCTTCTTTTAAATTTCTTAGAAGGTTCGTTCCAACTCCTCTTTCTTCTACTAAAAACTCAAGTCCGTCTTCTACATTGTAAATGGAAATTGGTCTGGATAATGTCGGATAATTTTCCCAGGATCTAAGCATGTAGAACTGTCCAGCTTTAGGTTCAACTTCAAAGTCTGTCTTTAAAAAAAAGTATCTGTCGTCAATATCTATATTTTTTAATACTTTGCAGATCATATTTCTTCAAATTGTGTTATAGAGTCACAATATTCACATCTATACTCTTTGGTTTCCCTGTCAACTAAGTAGAATTTGTGTTCTTCTACTTTTTGGTCGTTAGTAATACATCTAGGGTTCTTGCAATGGATTACTCCTTCTACCTCTTCTGGAAGTTCCATTCTAATCTTGTCTACCCTTGCTCCGTCTTCGATAATGTTTACAGTGGTGTGTGGTGCTATAAGTCCTAGTACTGTGAAGTCAAGTTTAAAATCTGTTTCTATCTTTATAAGATCTTTCTTTCCCATGGAAGTTGATCTTATTCCTTGCATAAGAACTACAGGGTCTTCAACTTCGTTTAGTTTAAGTGCGTTGAAAAGCTTGATTCCGTCCCCTGCAACTATATGGTCTAATACGATTCCTTTTTTTATCTTTGATACATTTATCATTTTATGCCTCCAATCCTAGAAGTGTCATTATAAGTGCCATCCTTACATACATTCCGAATTTTGCTTGTTGGAAGTATACTGCTCTTTCATCATCATCTACATCATATGAAATTTCATTTACCCTTGGTAGAGGATGCATAACGATCATATCCTTCTTAGCTAGGTCTAGTTTTTCTTTATTTAGTATGAAGAAATCTTTTAATCTTACATATTCTTCTTCTGATACAAATCTTTCCTTTTGAACTCTACTCATGTATAGGATGTCTAGGTCCTTTATGCTTCCTTCTAAGTCATCTGTTTCAGTATAAGAATCTTCTGGAAGTTCACTTTTAAAAATCTTAGGCATCTTTAATTCTTCTGGACTTATGAATACAAATTTTACATTGTCATATCTGTTCATCGCCCTTACAAGTGAGTGGATGGTTCTACCGAATTTTAAGTCGCCACAAAATCCTATCTTTAAATTGTCAAATCTTCCTTTGTAATGTCTTATTGTAAGTAGGTCTGTTAAAGTTTGAGTTGGATGGTTATGGGCTCCATCTCCAGCGTTTATGATTGGCATAGTTTTTAAGTACTTGGTAGCAAGTAGTGCTGCCCCGTCCTTAGGATGTCTCATCGCACAGATATCCGCATAGTTTTCTACAGTTCTTAGAGTATCTACTAGTGATTCTCCCTTTGAAGTTGAAGAAACTTTTGCATCTGAGAAACCTACTACCCTACCACCAAGTCTATTCATTGCAGTTTCGAATGAAAGTCTGGTTCTAGTTGAAGGCTCAAAAAAAAGACTGGCTAAGACATATCCTTTACAAACATCCATGTATTTACGTGGGTTTGAAATAATGTCATCAGCCAGATCAAAAAGTCTACTTAACTCTTCAGTTGTGAAATCACGAGGTTCAATCAAATTCCTAACCATTATTATCCTCCTAAATGTATCTTCTTTTTTGTTCTTAAGAAGTTTACATCATAGAGAAAGTAATGTCAAGGTAAATTTTAAAAATATTTATATTAAATTTAATTACCTACGGTTATGCTTTCCATTTCTTGTGTCCTATCAGGCATCACAAAATTAAATGGAAACTCGTGAAGTTTTTTAATTGCTTGGGTCTTGTATAGATCTATAACATCTACCTCAACACCGCTTTGTGTCTTCTTAACGAAGTCACCAGTTATTTTATCCATTCTAATATCGGTGCTATTTAATTTAAGTCCCCAGGTTGCAAGATATGCAATATCGCCGTAACTTAAATCTGTTTCCACATTGTTAACAGCCATTTCCAAAAGTTTTGGAACTAATAGAATGGTGCTTGGAGATTTTAACTCCTTAAATATTTGCATAAGAAAACCTTGTTGAGCATCTATTCTTCCAAGGTCGGAATCCCTATAAGCCTTTCTTGCTCTTAAATAGGCAACAGTTTCTCTACCATTTAAGTGGTTTGTACCTCTCTTTAAATCAATCTTAAGAGGCGGATAAATCCAATTATCTTCGTACTTGTAATCAGGTCTATTCCACTCGATATCCACTCCGCCTAGTGCATCAACAAGTTGTTCGATGATATCATACTTAACTACCACATAGTGATCGATGTATGTGTCGAGTAAATTTTCAATCGTATCTACAGCTAGAGGAACATCCCCAAATACGTATGCATCGTTTATCTTTCTCTCGCCATGACCTTTTATCTTGACCCATGAATCTCTAGGTATTGATAAAACTTGTACCTTATTTTCTATAGCGTCAATAGAGATAAGCATGATTGTATCAGATTGACCTCTCTCTTTTGACTCTGGATTTGCAAGAGTAGAAGTACTTGTTGCTCCAAGTAAGAGTATGTTAATCCTCTTTTTGTTGTCGAAAATATTTTTTTGTTTTTCTTTTTCTTCCGTCTGCCTTTTAAGTTTATCCACGCCTATCTTGGCAATTCCAGGCTTAGTTGCATATAAAAATATTAGTAATCCTGACAATGACAGCACTACTAAAACAAAGAAAACTTTTATAAGTTTCTTCATCAGTCACCTCTTTATAATAAATTTCACATCTGTGAATATTTCCCAAATTATTTATGTAATTATTACCTAAGTCTTTATTTTAACACATGAGCTGCTATTTTTCAAAACTTATAAGATTATAAATGAAACCCCTCTACTGTACATAAATAATTTTTAGTGTTATTATATAATTTAGTGAATTAATTTAATATTTTTTATCACTTACAAAATATAGAGGAGAAAGTAAAATGAAGACACTTTTTATCTCAAGCCTTTGCCCTTACTGTCAATCGGCAGTTGAATATGCAAAGAAACTAAATGAAGAAGTTAGAATTGTAGATATTACAAGCTCTATGAAAAATTTAAAAGAATTTTTAAAATATAGAGATTCTGATCCATATTTTGATAAGTTCAAGAAAAATAACCAAATTGGAATACCTACTTTTATGGATGGAGATGGAGAACATTTCTATTCCATAAGTGAGTATTAAATATATTTTAAGGGGAGCCATCGCTGAGAGGGATTTAATTCCGACCCTAGAGCTGATCCGGGTAATGCCGGCGTAGCGAACAGGTCCCCTCTTAATAAGAGGAGGAAAAAATGAAAAGATCAAATTTATTAAGAATCGTTGAAGGTGGAATCTTCATCGCACTAAGTATCGTCCTAGATTATATTAAAATCTGGAGGATGCCACAAGGCGGTTCAGTTACCGCACTTGCAATGTTACCGCTTATTCTCTATTCACAAAAATGGGGATTTAAGAACGGACTTCTAGCAAGTACAACTTTTGGAGTTCTAAAATTCTTACTAAGTGGAGGATTTTCTCTGCATCCACTATCTATAATCTTTGATTACTTAGTTGGATTTGGAGTTTTAGGATTCGCAGGTGCTATAAGGGGAGATAGAATAAAAGCCACAATGGGTGCTGCTCTTGCAATTTTCTTAAGATTTATTTCTGTATTTATCTCAGGAGCGTTCGTTTGGTATATCTACGCACCAGAAGGAATGAATCCATACTATTATTCATTCATCTACAACGTAACCTACATGGGTCCAGAACTAGTGCTTACATGTGCAGTACTAGCAATCATCTACCCAAAATTTGAAAAATTTTTAAAAGCTAAAAATTAAATTTTTAATTATAATTTAATATTTTTTTAAAGTTTTAAAAACAAGAAAATCCCCTTATTATTTTAAGGGGACTTTTTATTTATTCATAAATTATATTTCTAATCTATTTAATAATTATTTTTTAAACTTATTATTATGTTTACTATTTCATCCACAGAAAACTTAGAGGTGTTAATTGTGAAGTCATATTCTGATGCTTGTCCAAAGTTACCCTTTGTGAATCTTTCGTAGTGATTAATACGCCTCATATCCATCTTCTTTATCTTACTGGTGGCTCTTTCTTCATCATAGCTCATCTGATCCATAATATTTTTTACTCTATCGTCAAAGTCTGCCGCTATAAATATATTAAGTGGTTTGTAATCTCTAAGTACATATCCTGCGCACTTGCCTAGGATAATAGCATTTCTACTCTTTGCAATATCTCTTATGGTTTTAGCTTCTGCCAAAAATCTTGCGTCAGAGATCATCATATCTTCTTCTGAATAGGAATCATTCTCCCTATATAGATCATAGACAGTGCCTTTTAAAAATGAATCGTCCTTGGACACAGAACTTAAATCTACCTGAGTTTCCAAAGTCTTAAGCTCAATTATATTTTCATCAAAATATTCTGCTTCAAGTCTAGTTGCAAGCTTCTGGGCAATTAAATCACCCTTGGATCCGTACTGTCTATCTATGGTTATAAGTGTATTTGATTTTTTATTTGATAAATTAAAAATTTTTTTAAACATAATCTTCTCCTATAAGTATGATACTACTTTAGCACAAATATATGAAAATAAAGTTAATAATATTAGAATAATTATTCAAACTCAATGAATTTTCTAGATTTCTTCTAAAGTTTGTTTAAATATTTTATTCTTTGCCAAGTTCATACTTCTTTTATTTTCATTATAACATATTGAAAGTACTCTATTATTTAAGAAATTTTAAAGAAAGTTTAATTGCAATATAAAAACCAAGGTTGCCCTTGGTTACTCTTCTATTGAATGTTTCAAAACTTCCATTATGTGATTTAATTTTACTAAATCTTTCGATTCTTGTTTAATATTTTTCGGAACGTAGATATGTTTAAAGCCCATGCGTCTTGCTTCGGAGATTCTCACATCTATGGACGGACAAACTTTTAATTCTCCAGTAAGTCCTACGTCTGCAATAAAAACGCTTGATGCTTTTACTGGCTTACCTACAAGACTTGAATAGATGCTTACAATAACCGATAAATTAGATGCAGTATCTTGAAGTTTTATCCCGCCTGTAGTTTTAACAACCACGTTTTTATCCATCATTGGAACTTCTCCTCTCTCTTCAAGGATTGATATTAGTGTAAAAAGTTGTTCCTTTCTAAGATGTTCCGAAACTCTCGACGGATATGGCATAAATGATTTTGAAACCAATGATTCTACTTCAAGTATGATTGGTCTTGTACCTTCCCTCGTTACAGATAATGCTGAGCCAGGGACATTTTTTCCATTGTCTCTTTCTGTCATGAAATATTCTGACGGATTGTCGATAGAGGTGAGACCTTTTTCATCCATTTTGAAAAATCCCATCTCTCCTGTGCTTCCATATCTATTCTTAGTTGTGGAAAGTATCCTTAACTCTTCATAGGTTTCTCCTGATAATAAAAGCACTGTGTCCACCGCGTGTTCTAGAGATCTCACTCCCGCAAGTGAATCTTCCTTCGTCATCTGTCCTACAATAAACACTGCCCTTGGTCTCGTTTCGTTCTTCGCCATATTCATTAGCATATGGATCGATTCCATTATCTGCGTCGGTGAACCTGCTCTCGATTCGATATTTGGGATGATAAAAGTCTGTATTGAATCCACAATTACAAAGTCGCAGTCCAAACTCTCCACTTCATCCAGCACATCCACAAGGTTATTAGTTGAGATTACAAAGAGATTATCAGAAATATTTTCTACGATTCTCTTAGCCCTCTGTCTTATTTGACTTGCAGATTCTTCTCCAGATGCATAGAGGACTTTTTTCCTTTTTGAAGCCAAGATATTTGAAACTTGAAGAAGAAGGGTTGACTTACCTGCTCCTGGTCTTGCAGTTAAAATGGTGAGGGAATCTTTTAATATTCCCCCGCCCATTACTCTATCAAACTCAGAAACTCCCGTGAGGATTCTCTCTCCTTCCAATGCTTCCACATCTTTTAAAGGTTTAGAGCCTTTGGATTTAAAAATTTCTGTCTTTGATACGGATTTTGTTTTCTTCTCCTCCTTGGTCTCTTCCATTGAGCCCCAGGCACCGCACTCAGGACATTTTCCTAAAAATCCAGGAGAAGTATATCCGCATTCACTACACTTGTACATTTTCTACTACCTTATTTTTAATTTTATTCCTACGAATTACAAGGGTTTCTCCATTCTTATAAACGGTTACAGAATCTCCTCTTTCGATCTCTCCATTTACAAATTTATCCGCAAGTACGTCTTCGATGTTGGTTCTTATAGATCTTGCAATTGGTCTTGCTCCATATTCTTTATCGAATCCAACTTCAGAAATATAATTTACCACGTCTTCTGTAAATTTAAGATCAAGTTCCAGATCCTTTACTCTCTCTTTAAGTTCATCGAGCATAATTCTTACGATGTCCTTGATTTCTGGCTTGCCCAATTCTTTAAACACGATTATATCGTCAACTCTGTTCAAAAATTCTGGTCTAAAGGTCTTCTTTAGTTCTTCATTTATAATATTTTTCATCTTTTCGTATTCTGTTTCTTCTCTTGCTTTGGTGCTAGTTCCAAATCCGAGACTTGATTTATTTTTAAGAAGAGTTGCACCTGCGTTTGAAGTCATGATGATGATTGTATCTTTAAATGAAACTGTCCTTCCTTGAGAATCGGTCAAAATTCCATCGTCCAAAATTTGTAAGAGAATGTTAAACACATCTGGATGAGCCTTTTCAATTTCATCGAAGAGTATTACAGAGTATGGATTGCTTCTTACGATTTCTGTTAGTTGTCCACCTTCTTCGTGACCAACGTATCCTGGAGGTGATCCAACGAGTCTACTTACAGAATGTTTTTCCATGTATTCTGACATGTCGATACGAATCATGTTGGATTCATTTCCAAATACTTCTTCTGCGAGCTTCTTGGATAGGTAGGTCTTACCCACTCCAGTTGGTCCTACAAAGATAAATGATCCTATCGGTCTATTTTTATCTTTTAGTCCAACTCTTGCTCTTTTAATTGCTTTGGATAGGCTTATGATTGCGTCATCTTGTCCCTTTACAGATCTTCTAAGATTATTATCCAACTCTCTTAGTTTTGTGTTTTCTTCTGTAGTTAGTTTTGTAACTGGAACTCCAGACCAGGAAGAAACTATTTCTTCTATGATTTCTACTGGAACATCTGGTTTTTCTCTATTGTTTTTATATTCTTCTTTCTTTAGTTCAAAAGATTCGATTATAGAAGATTCTTCGTCTCTTAGTCTTGCAGCTTTTTCATAGTCCTGTTCGTAGATTGCCTTTGCCTTTTCCGCTTCTATGTCCTCTAATTTTTCTTCAAAAGTTTTAACGAATCTTGGAGTCTTTATATTTTTTATTCTCACCTTAGATGCAGCTTCATCGATTAGATCTATAGCTTTATCAGGGAGATATCTGTCGTTTATATATCTGTTGGATAAAACAACCGCAGATTTTATAATTTCATCAGAAATATTTACCATATGATGATCTTCATAGGCAGCCTTTAAACCTTTTATAATCTCTATGGATTCTTCTTCTGTCGGTTCTTTTACATTTATCGCCACAAGTCTTCTTTCGAAGGCTGGATCTTTTTCTATGTGCTTTCTATATTCCTTTGTGGTTGTTGCACCGATTATTCTAATTTCTCCCCTTGCCAATGCAGGTTTTAGAATATTGGATGCATCCATTGCCCCTTCTGCTCCGCCAGCTCCCATGATGACATGCATCTCATCAATAAATAAAATTATGCTACTATCTCTTGTCGCTTCTTCTATTACGGTCTTAAGTCTTTCTTCAAAGTCTCCTCTATACTTCGCTCCCGCGATTAGTGAGCTTACATCCAAAGTCAAAATTCTCTTGTCCTTTATGACATCAGGCACTTCTCCTTCGACGATTCTCGCTGCGAGACCTTCTACTATTGCAGTCTTGCCTACTCCTGGATCACCGATTAGAACAGGATTATTTTTCTTTCTTCTAAGAAGAACTTGGATAATTCTTTCGATTTCTTCTGCCCTTCCTATGATTGGATCGATTTTTCCTTCCTTTGCCCTTTCATTTAGGTCAATGGTCCACTCTCCAACTGGAGAATCTTCTTTTTTATTTTCTTTCTTGCCTTGGTTTGGGTTTCCATTTAGCGCTCTCATAATAGATGCTTCGAGAGATTCTGTGTCTATGCCAAGATTTCTCAAAATCATGACAGCTATTCCCTGTCCTTCTTTTAAAATTGCAAGAAGAATATGTTCTGTACCTACAAGTTTTGAGTTCATAACCCTTGCTGCTTCGTAGGATAGGTCAATGATTCTTTTCGTTCTAGGTGTATAGTTAAGTGGTCCTAGATTTTCTCCTGAAGAGTTGGCTGAAACTATAGAATCTAGTTCTTGTTTTGCAAGATCATAGGTAATTCCAACTTGGTAAAGAATACTAGATCCAGCTCCAGAAGTTTCTTTTATAATTCCAAGTAGCAAGTGCTCCGAGCCTATATATGATTGGCCGCTTATCCTTGCTTCTCTTTGAGCAAGTAGCATCGCCCTTTTTGCCGGTTCTGAAAAATTATCAAAAATCGCCACTAAAATTCCTCCTTCATCATTTTTCTAACTAGATTCGCCCTTACAATATCTAGTGATTTGCCATCTAAAATCTGTTTTCTGTCGTGTTGAATGGCTCCATTTGTAAGTGAATCTATGCTTTTTATTAAATTTCTATTTCCATTCTTTTTTATAATTGAGAGAGATACTCCCAAATCTAAAATAGTTAAATTGTCTATCATCTCATCTAATTTCAAAATTCTTGCGTTGCGAAGTAGTCCATAGGACCTGTTCACCATATCTTCAAGAATTGCGATGTCATCGAGATAGAGTTTTTTTCTATTATCTAATTCAATTCTTTCTATTTCTTTTGAAATACTTGTAATTTTATTTATTATAGTTAGCTCCGATTCGCCGATAGTGACCATATTCTTTAGTACAAAAATATTATTTAAACTAGAATTATTTACTTTAAATGGTTCAAGTCTATATCCCATCCTGTTTATGGATTTAGAAATATTTTTTATTCCAAAATACTTTGTCGCAGGAAGTGAAATCACTACAAAGGCTTGGAGTCCTGTGCCTACAATTGAAGGATCTGTAGTAAGATATCCAAAATCTTTATCGAAGGCATAGTTAATCTTTGAAGATATTTCATCGTCAAGTCTGGATAGTTTTCTATATCCTTCTAACAAATTTTCCTTGCCCATGGTAGTTATGACCATGTGATCTTCTCCCATGAGAAAAATCTTTATATCTTCATCTTCAAGATATGAAGAGAACTCTCCATGATTTAGAAGATATGGACTCGTGGTAAACTCTTCCTTTAGTTTTAGTAGCTCATAGGTTGTAAGTTCTTTTAGTCTCTTATGACTAAAGCTTGGAAGAGATTCTGCAATTTTATTTGCAAGTTCTGTTGCATCTAAGTTATCTATTGTAGATGTGAAGTTTTTACCTTCGATATTTCTGTGAATCCTAATTGCATTATAAAGTATCATTCTTCACTTCCAAATCTTTTATTTCATCTCTTAAGATCGCTGCTTCTTCATAATTTTCAAGTATTAGAGCCTCTTGCAACTTATCTTTTAAATCAAGAATCTTTCTGCCCACTTTTAAATCCGTTGGACTAGAAACTGGAATCTTACCCTTGTGCATAGATGAAAGCTGGTAGTTTTGTAAGAAATTATTTATTTCATCTCTAAATTCATCGTAGCAATGAATGCATCCAAGATCAGAAGTCTTAAGCACTTCTCTTATCTTTCTTCCGCAAAATCTGCAGGTCTTCTCTTCATCTATGGTTTCTTCTTCAACATTAAATATTTCTTTAAACAAATCCTTAAACCCATCAATCATAAGGAAATTGCCTTTGAACTTCTTCGCTGCACATTCTTTACATAGATGGATCTCAGTCACTTCGTTGTTCTCTACCTTTGTAAAAGAAATAACCGATTCTCTTTTTTTACAATTATCACAGATCATTTCTCTTCTCCTCCCAGTACATATACAATCATATTTTTAAGAATATCTGCCCTTACCTCATTTTTCCCTTCTCTAATTTTATTTAGAGATCTGTTGGAAATGGATACAAGGATTAAATTCTTTTCATCATCATCTATTTTTCCCATTTCATAGAGGGCTTCCACTATATCATGTGCTTTTTCTAAAGTTATAGAATCTCCAATTTCGTTGAATAGATTTTCTCTCTTCCTTCCATATTCAGTTATGGTGAGTTTTGTAATCCTTATGAATCCTCCGCCTCCACGACGAGATTCCACATAGAAGCCTTTAAATGGAGTAAATCTTGTGGTAAGCACATAGTTTATTTGAGAAGGGGCGCAATCAAACTTCTTTGCGATTATGGATCTTTGTATCTCCAATGAGCCCTCTTCTTCCTCTAAAAGTTGTAGTAAAAACTCCTCTATATTATTTGAAATCTTTGCCATTTAATCACCTTTGACATTCTTTGACATTTATATTTAAAAAAATTTTTTTCTCTCCTTTAATTAATTTCATATTAACACAAATTAGTATAGATTGTAAACAGTTTCTTGACATTCTTTGACATTAAAAATATTTTTATAGATATTTTTAATTTTAATTTAAAATTTATTTTATAGAAAATAGTTTTTTTTCGTCAATCTAATAGAATTTTACTTGCATAAAATCTAAAAAAAAATCTGTTGAATATTCAACAGATTAATCCTCAAATTTGTAACCTTTTATCTTTTCATTTTCAAATGGATCTTTATACTTAGAATTTTTCATAAATTGATCCACATTTTTCTTAACTCTTGTTGTAGATTGAATAGTTCCAACCCCTGCTATACATCCACCAGGACATGCCATTCCTTCTAACAAGTATCCATTTTTTCTTCCAGCTTTTGCTACCTTCAGCATCTTTACACATTCAGAAAGTGAATTTGCACCTTCGATTAGTATTTCTCTACTTGGGTCTATTTCTTCAGCCACTTTCTTAACCGCTGCTGCTACTCCTCCTGCTACTGGATAACCTCTACCTAGTGCGGATGAATCTTCTACGTCATCCTCGATTTCAATGTCCATAGGTTCTACATCTTTTGCAACGAACATTCCCATTAATTCTTCAAATGTAAGCACAAAATCCACCGAAGATTTTATATTTGTATCCAGCGCTTCTAATTTTTTCGAAGTACATGGACCTATGAACACAACCACCGCTTCTGGATCGATATTTTTAATATATTCTGCAGTGTACCTCATTGGTGAACCTGAGTCAGAGATTTGTTCTTTGAGTTCAGGAAACATATTTTTGATCATAAGCGACCAACTATAACAACATGAAGTTCCCATAAAAGGAATTTTTTCTGGAACTCTTTCCAAATATTCATGGGCTTCGTGTAGAGTTGTAAGGTCCGCTCCCAAACCAACTTCAATTACATCTTTAAAGCCAAGCTCTTTTATAGCTTCGAAAACTTGTTTTGGAGTTGTACTTAGTCCAAACTGTCCGATAAATGATGGTGCTACCGCCGCATATAATTTCTTGCCAGCCTTTATAGCTTTTATTACTTGATATATCTGTGACTTGTCTGCAATCGCTCCGAAAGGACATTCAGAGATACATCTTCCGCAGGCAACACACTTGTCTTGATCGATTTCTGCTCTATTATACTCATCAGAACCTATCGCACCTACTCCACATGCAGCACTACACGGTCTATCGAAATCGACTATCGCATGGTATGGACATGTATCTTTACATCTTCCACATTTTACGCATTTGTCATGATCAATTTCTGCACGATGTTTACCAATCTTAACTGCATTTACAGGACAGACGTTGGTACAAGGGTGCGCCATACATCTTCTACAGTTATCCGTTACATAGATAGTCCTTGTAGGGCATGATTCACACGCAAATTTAATTACATTTACCAGCGGTTTTTCGTAAGCGTTGGTATCAATATCAATCTTGTCAAATCCATCGGTGATTTTTTTATACACTCCGATATTTCTTATTGGAAGGCCAAGAGCAAGTCTTATTCTCTCATCGGCAATGGCTCTTTCTCTAAACATTGATTCTCTAAATTGAGCAACCTCTCCTGGGAAAAGTCTGTAGCTTGCATCTTCAAAATTACTTGTATCCAAGTCGTTGTAGGCGATCCTTGCTACCTCTGCAAAGACTCTACGTCTAATATCAACTATCCTCGAATAACTTTCTTTCATATATCTTGCCTCAATGCTTCCATAACTTTTTCACTTACCGCTTGTGGAGTTGCGTTATATACTATTTCGTCATCGATTACCACAATCGGTGCCTTTCTTTCATTTTCTCCTTTGCATAGATTTAAACATTTACTAATATTTAATTCTAAATTTTTTGAGCTGCAGAGTTCTGACTCTGGTCCGCAGAGCTCATTAGCTATGTATTCCAATTGATCATAGATCTGATTTGCACCCATCATGGTACATCTAGATCCCATACAAACTGTAACTTTCATTTTATACCTCCTACATTATCATTATAGCAGAGAATTTTTTTCTTTTCTATGATTGATAACACAGTGAACCTTCTCTTGTATTTTTAAAATCAAAATATTTCTGTTATAATTATTTAAGGTGATTTTAATGAAAAAAATAGGTGGAATTTACATCTTTCTATCTTATTTTGTAGGTTTAGTATACTTACTTGCATATTATTTTTTGATGACAGAGTTTTTTAAAGTTGATCCATTCACAGGAATATACTTAGTTATTTCAATCTATATTGTCATTTGCTATATTTTATTTCCTTGGTCATGGAACCACCTATATGATCTTGTTGAGAATACCCCTTTATCTGTGCTTACATTTTCAAAACTATTTATGGGACTCGGATTTTTCTTCCCATTTATTCTACTCTTTAAAGGTAAAGAAGAGAAAAATTTTTATAATCAAAAATAAAACTCACTTAAAAAGCGACTAAAGTCTATGCTCTAGTCGCTTATTTTTATTTTATATTAACTGTAAAGTCCGATTGTACCAAAATCGTGCTTCCCTGTTTTATGTTTCCATCTAAGGATAGATTTGCTATTTCTGTCATTAGTATCTCTTCAATACTTCTTTGGATATCTTTCGTTGATTTTATTCCAAATCTCTTTATTATATCTTTTAAATTTAAATCCCACTCCAAGAATATCGCTTGATCTTCTAGTTCGAGTTTGATTTCATTTAGTCTAAGTTCCAATATTTTTGCAAGTTCATCTATATTAAATTCTGATAGGGTTAGAGTATCGTCAACATGGCTCATAGCTTCAGGATTTGGCTCTTCCCTTGTAGTTAAAAATACTATGGTGTTTTTAAAGTCGATCTCTCTTCCCTTATTGTCTCTTATTTTGCCTTCGTCGATGATTTGATAAATAATTCCAAGCACTTCCGCATTTGCAAGTTCAATATCTTCAAATAATAATATTGAATAAGGTTTCGTCCTTATGGTCTCTGTCAAGATTCCACCAAGTTCGTGTCCAACATATCCCGGAGGCGCTCCAATCAGTTTTGTAACTGAACTTTTATCAGTGTACTCACTCATTTCAAAACTTAAAACTGATCCGCTTTCTTCGTATAATTTTTCTGAAAGCACTTCCGCTAGGTAGGTCTTGCCCGTTCCTCTTGGACCTGAAACCAAGTATGAGATTGGTTTATTCCTTTTAAATAGACCGGATTTTGCTCTTATAACTGAATTTACAACTTCGTTTACTGCACTCTCTTGACCGATGAAGGTTCTCTCTATTTCGGATTTAAGTGATTTAATCTTTTCAGATTCTTTTTTATTTAATGTGGTTATAGAAATTCCTGTGCTTTTAGATAGTACTTCTAATATTTCTGATTCTGTAACTTCATCTTTAATTGGATAATACGGTTTTGTGCTTTTAAGCTCTTCAAGATGTTTTTCTCTTGTGTCAAATTCTACTGAGAACTGTTTTAATTTTTCAAAATCATGTGACTCTTTTGCAGATTCAATATTCTTATTTAAAAGTTCCAGGCTAGAAGTTTCTTTAGAAATATCGTCGAGTCTTTCTATTTCTTTCTTCCAAAGTTCTTTCTTTTCATCGTAAGCTTTTCTTTTTTCTTCGATTTCTTCTTCTAACTTTTGAAGTCTGTTGCTACTTCTTATATCTTTTTCTATCTCTAGAGCGACTTTTTCCGTCTCAAGCCTTATGAGTTCACGATTTAATTCGTCTATTTCCTGAGGAACTGAATCGATCTCCATCCTCACCATGGAACTTGCCTCGTCTATTAAATCGATTGCTTTGTCCGGAAGATATCTGTCATTAATATATCTATTGGAAAGTTTAACCGCTGATACTATCGCCGAATCTTTGATATTTAATTTGTGATGAGATTCGTACTTCTTTTTAATTCCCCTTAGAATTGAAATGGCTCCATCTTCTGAAGGCTCTTCAATTAAAATCTTTTGAAATCTTCTTTCCAGTGCAGAGTCGGTTTCAATATATTTTCTGTACTCTCTCGTGGTTGTAGCGCCGATAGTTAGTATTTCTCCCCTTGCAAGCATCGGTTTTAGAATATTTGACGTATCCATGGCTCCGTTGGTTCCGCTTCCAATTATGTTGTGGAGTTCATCTATAAATAGAATTATTTGTCCGTCAGAAAATTTAACTATATCCAAAACTTTTTTTAATCTCTCTTCAAAGTCACCTCTAAATTTCGCCCCTGCAAGGACAGATGTCATATCGAGAGAGAACACAACCTTATCTCTTAAAGTTTCCGGTACATCTCCAGATGCAATTCTTAAAACAAGCCCTTCTACCACAGCAGTTTTGCCGACACCGGCTTCACCGATTAAAACTGGATTATTTTTTATTCTTCTAGAAAGAACTCTTATGACATTTGAAGTCTCTTCATCTCTACCGATGATTGGATCGATCTTTCCTTCTTTTGCTTCCTCAGTGAGATTTCTTCCGAACTTTAGAAGATATTTTAAATTTTCTGATGAAATGTTCCCAAGTTTCTTCTTCGTAAATTCCTCTAGAAATTTAGATTTCATAACCTCATAGGTCAGCCCATAACTATTTGCAATCTCCTTTGAAACGGTCTTATCTTCCCTAAGTATAGCAAGGTATAGTGAGTTTACATTTACAAAAGATTCATATTGATTTCTAGAAATTTCTTCAGAGTTTACGATTATCCTTTGGTATGGACGAGAGTAATAAAGCTTCGTCAAACCTTTTGAACTTCTAAGCTTCTCAATAGCTTCTACGACTCTATTTTCATATTCTTTTAAATCCACACCCATTTCAAGAAGTGTTTCCAAAAGAGAAAGACCATTGGTTCGAAGTATTGCAAGGGAAAGATGAAGATCTGTTATCTCTGCATTTTCATATCTAACAGCTAAATTCTGTGCATCTTTAAAGATATTTACAACCTGTCTTGAAAATTTTTCTGGATTCATATAATCACCTCAAAAAAATAAGGGAGCAACTGCCCCCTATAATTAAAAGATCAACATTATTAAATGTGATGCGATTCCTGCACAAATTCCACCAATAGTGTGGCATAGTATGGCATTACCTGTCATTTCTTTTGTTCCAAGAGCATCCATCATTGCGATGTGAGTAGATAAATATCCACTCCAACACATGCATATAGAAGTAAATACTGCAATATCATTAGGTGTTACAAGATTTTTGTTAACCATTTCAGACACCATTCCGATAGCAGCACCAGAACTTCCAAGAGCAGTAATTGGAACTGCAATAGCTTGCGGACTTGAAAAACCAAATAGCGGTTTTAAAATTACGTTTAGCTTCTCTCCGATTACCGGAAGAATTGCAATACCTTGGTTCGCTGAACCGTCATACACACCAGCTTCACCAACTCCATTGGTAAGCATGATAACAAGTGTACAGATCAAGACTACACCAGGGATTATTGAAACTCCCATGTCCACCCCGACTTTACCTCCGTCAAGGAGAGATTGGATAAATCTTGAACCGATGCTACCTTCTCTTACCCTTCTCATTCCCTCTGGAATTGGATCGGAAAGAGTGGTCTCAACCTTGTCAACTGTTCCGTAATATTTTTTAGTATGTCTCATCATAAGTCTTACAGAAACTATAGAGCCTATAATCGCTCCAACATTTCCTACAAGAGCTGCTGTTATCGCCCCTTCAACCTTGAAACTCATCATGGTTGTGGTAACTATAAGTCCCATTCCAAATGCGGTTCCTAAATTTGTAAGAGCTGGCATTTGATATTTTTTAAAGTATTGTCTAAAGTTATCATCATGAGCAAGAGTAAGGATGGCTGGATTATCAGACATGTAACAGTTTAACATCCCTAGAGAGCTGGCTCCAGGAAGATCGTAAAGCGGTCCCATTACCCTAGATAAAACTCTATTTATAAGTGCAATAACTCCAAATTCTGAAAACAGACCACTGACACCACCTGCAAGTACAGCAACCGCCATAAGATAAAAGCATACGTTCATAAGAAGATCGAATCCTGTGGACATCATAGTCTTAATCATATTGGTGCCGCCCATAATGCTTCCCATGTAGCAGAAGAAAGCCATGAATACTACAATAAATATTATAGCCTCTAAGCCAACTTCATTTTTAAATAGGGATTTATTTTTATTCTTTTCCAAATTTCCTCCTTGACGTTGTAAATTAACGTTGTAAATTAATACTATTAAGAAAAAGACCGGCTTTACATTGAAGCCGGAAATTTTATAAGATTTTACCCATTTACAAAATAGTTTTTAATTAAAAAGATAGCTCTTTTCGTATCTTTAAATTAAATTATTATGTATCCTTCCAAGTGGAAGGATTTTATTAGCAAAGAGTTGCGTACACGATAGCTTTAATTGTGTGCATTCTATTTTCTGCTTGGTCAAATACAAGAGATTGTCTAGATTCAAATACTTCGTTTGAAACTTCCATTTCCTTTAGACCAAATTTTTCTTCGATGTCTTTACCAACTTTTGTTTCAGTGTCGTGGAAAGATGGTAGGCAGTGCAAGAAGATTGCTTTTTCGTTTGCATTGTTCATAACTTCTCTATTGATTTGGTATTTGTGAAGAAGATCGATTCTGTGCTTCCAGATTTCAGCTGGTTCACCCATTGATACCCAGATATCAGTGTATAGAACGTCTGCATTCTTAGTTCCTTCTTTTACATCAGAGATAAGTTCTACTGTGCAGAAGTTTTCTTTTGCAATTTCTCTAGCCATTTCAACTAGATGTGCTTCTGGGAATAGTTCTTCTGGTGCACATGCAACGAAGTTTATGCCCATTTTTGCACAAGCGATCATAAGAGAGTTTGCTACGTTGTTTCTAGCATCTCCCATGTATACAAATTTAAGTCCTTTTAAGTGTCCAAAATGTTCTTCGATAGTTAAAAGGTCAGCAAGCATTTGTGTTGGATGCCATTCATCAGTAAGACCATTCCATACTGGAACTCCTGCATATTCTGCAAGTTCTTCAACTACTGATTGTTTAAATCCTCTGTATTCGATACCGTCATACATTCTTCCAAGTACTCTTGCAGTATCTTTTATAGATTCTTTATGTCCCATTTGAGATCCTTGTGGATCTAGGTAAGTAACTCCCATTCCTAGGTCATATCCTGCAACTTCGAATGAACAACGAGTTCTTGTTGAAGTCTTTTCAAATAATAAAACGATGTTTTTTCCTTCTAGGTATTTATGTGGAACGCCTACTCTCTTAAGTGATTTAAATTCTTTTGCAAGATCAAGAAGATATCTCATATCTTCAGATGTAAAATCAATAAGTTTTAAGTAATTCTTACCTCTAAAATTCTTTGGCATAGTAACTCTCCTTTTATTTTAAAAATTTTTACCGTATTTCTACATCTACATTTTACAATAATCATATATATTCGAAAGGACATTTTCATTTATTATTTTTGTTTTAAATTGATTATACAAGGAAAATATTTCCTGTTTCTTAATAAATTTTAGATTATACCAACTATTTTATATTCCTTAGAGAGCTACTTAGTATGTTATAATTATTTTGGAGGTTACGATGAATAAGAATAGAAAAATCGAAATTCAAAAAACATTTAATAGACAAGATAGAGAAGGAGATATTATAAGTTTCGATGTGGAAGTTGACTACACAAAAACTACTCCACTCTTACATAAAGAATCTAGGTTTTTATATATATTAGAAGGTGAAGGAAAGATAAAAGTTCTAGATAGAGAGTTTGATCTTCGCCCTGGTGTCATCATAGCACTACTACCTTGGCAAATTTCTGAAATTGTAGAGATTACAAAACCACTTAGCTACTACTTGCTAGTCTATTCATTTGAAGTTTTAAACGAAGTTATAAAGAAAACTTTAAATGTCAGCAACGAAAATATAGATATGATTTCTCTTCTTTATAATAATAATTTCGTAGTTCCAAATGAAATTGAACTTAAAAAAATGAGAACCATATTTGAAGATATAAGAGATGAAGTAGGTATTCGTTCAATGGTGGTTTCTGAACAAGCGGAATACTCTTCCATCTATATGATTTCAAAACTTGCCGAATTAATAGTTTTATACCTTAGAAATATTCCCGAAAAGAAACACGAACACAAAGACTATTCACCACTTCCATCAGAGGAAATTTTCCAATACATGTATCTAAATTCAAAGAGAAAGATTACATTGGAAGAGATGAGCAAAATATTCTGTATGAGTGAATCTTCCATCTCTAGATATATCTATTCTTTAACCGGACTTGGGTTCTATGATCTTCTTCAAGAGATGAAGTTAAATAAAGTAATCTACTTTTTGCTCTATACCGATTTAACTTTAGATGAGATTGCAGATATTTTAAATTACACAGACGCCGCTCACCTTTCAAGAGTGTTTAAAGATCAAAAGGGTATCGGAACCAAAAAATTCAAAGATTCCTACCAAAATATAAATAATATAACTCACATTAAACACGATGAAAACACGGGAAATATGGTTAAATACATCTATAAAAACTACGCCAAAAATCTACACATCGGCAATATTTCCAAAATGTTTGATCTTACTCCTCCAGCTATAAATGAAGCACTCTCCTACCTTGTTGAGATGAACTTCTCAAACTTTTTAAACAACCTTAGAATTAAGAGAGCTGCTGAACTTTTAATAGAGACAGAAAAACCGATTATAGAAATAGCTTTGGAAGTTGGATACAACTCTAGCAAAACATTTTCTCGTAATTTTATAAAATTTATGAAAGTAAATCCTGGAGAGTTTAGAAATTTAGAAAGTCTCAAATAGTTTTCATTGGATAAAATCTAATTATATAATTGTATTAGATTGAATAATTTAAAGCTGTATGGCTAAATCACTTGTTTTCTTACAAGTGTAACAATAAATAAAATCTCAATAATATTTTAATTATGATAAACTATAACCATAAATACTATGAGGAGGCAGTATGAAATTTCATTTACCAATATTTGAAAAGCCTGATTTTTCAAATGAGGCTTATAAAAATGCAAAAAATATAACTGTTGCTGAAGTAGAAAAAGATGGAGTTGCGCCAGATAATTTTTATCTTACAACTCACCTACCAACATTCTACAAAGTAGATGGAGAATGGTTACTACCAGAACATAATTCACTTAACTGCGTTGCAGTTCTTAAAGATGGTGACATCCTTATAAAAGAAATTAGAGATCTTAAAAAAGGTGAACAAGTCGTAACCGGAAGAACTAAAGACGGTTCTAATGGTGTACTAGTATATAAAGAAGGTTTCCCTAAATCAGTATATTCTGAACCTGGTCAAGCCGTTGAAACTTCTTTTTCAAGAGATTATAAATTCCTTTTCGAACAAATGGAATATGAAAGAGATAACGGCGGATACATCGTATGGGTTCTTGGACCTTCAGTGGTATTTGACCACGATACAAGAATTGCATTAAACCACCTTGCTGAAGCTGGATACATCAACTGCTTAATGGCTGGTAACGCAATGGCAACCCACGATCTTGAAGGTGGATTCTTAGGCACTGCCCTTGGACAAAATATCTACACTCAACAAAACGTACCTAACGGACACTACAATCACCTTGACCTTTTAAACGAAGTTAGATCTGCTGGATCTATTAAAAAATTCATTGCTGAAGGAAATGTAAAAGATGGTATCATTAAGACCCTTTCACAAATGGACGTACCATTCGTACTTGCAGGATCTATTAGAGATGATGGACCTCTTCCTGAAGTATATGGAAACACGACAGAAGGTCTAACTCACATGAAAGAGCATCTTGACAAAGCAACTCTAATAATAGGACTTGCTACCATGCTTCACAACTTAGCTGCAGCAAATCTTGCTTCAAGTTATAGAATTAGAGAAAACGGAGATATTACTCCTGTATATATGTACGGAATCGACGTTACAGAAAACGTAGCAAACAAAATGGCTCATGCTAGAGAAAATATTGCTTTCGTTCCTATGATTACAAACGTACAAGACTTCGTTGTAAATCTAGAACGTGCCCTAGTTACTCCAGCTGACAAGACATTTGCAAATGAAATGGAGCTTCCTGAAGAAGAATACGTTGAACTAGAAAATAAAAGAAGAGAAAATGAAGAAGGAGGATTGCTATAATGGATTTTCAAATGCCTAAGTACCATCATCCAGATTTCGAACAAGAATTTCTAAAAAATGCACCTAATGTTCATTTAGAAGAAGTTAAAGTAGATGGCATAAGCCCAAGACATTACCACGCACTTTCTGTTTATCCAGAATATTTTAAAATAAATGGCAAATGGATTTTAGCTACCCAGTCTAGAATGGATACTGTATGTGTTGCAAACGACACACCTGGTGAAGAATCCGTTGACATTGTGGAGTTTAGAAATCTAAAAAAAGGTGACAAGGTTGTAATCGGAAGAACCGAAGATGGTTCTGAAGGGATTTACATGTGGACCGGCGGATTCTTAGAAGAATCTGAAGAACTTGACACTTTTGCTTTCAGAGCAGGAAGATCAAGAGAGACTGCCTTCTCCGTTGACTACGATACACTTTACGATGTTCTTCGTCACGAAAAAGCAAACAACGGATATGTAACTATGATTATCGGTTCTGCAATCGCCCTTGATGAAGATGCAAGACTTGCTCTTGAAAGACTTATTAGAAACGGATATGTTCAAGCAATCTTCTGTGGTACAGAAACTGCTGCCTTCGACTTAGAACGCGGAATCTATGGAACCACTTGGGGACAAGAACATTTCGTTCACGAACAAAATACTACAGTAAACCTATATGAAACTATAAACCTCGCAAGAAAGTATGGCTCAACTAAAGCTCTTGTTGAATCCGGTCTTGTAAAGGACGGTTTCATGAAGGCTGCCATAGAATGTGGCACTGAAGTAGTAATGGCTGGTACAATTAGAGATAGATTAGCACTACCAGAAACTATCGATAATGTTTACGAAGCTCAAAACAAGATGAGGACCCACGCTAGACGTACCTCAACAATCATAATGCTTTCAGCTATTCTTTACACAATAGCAACTGGAAACATGACCCCATCTTACAATGAGTTTGACGGAGTAATAAGACCTGTTTACATGTATACAGTTGATATTCAAGAATTCGCTGTAAACAAACTTTCCGACAGAGGAACTCTAACAGCTGTTTCAATGGTTACTAATGTACAAGACTTCATAAGAAACATAGATAGAGCTTTGAATAGTTAAATTAGAAAGACTTCTGTTATCAGAGGTCTTTTTTTTAAATCTTTGTCATGTTGACAAAAAAATAAATTTAATTTAATCTAAAATTAAGTTAGTTGAAAGGAGAACTTATGAACAAAAATATTAATGTTTACTCAGAGATTGAAAAATTAAAAAAAGTTATTCTTCATAGACCTGGTCACGAGCTTACAAACCTCGCTCCAGATCAACTAGGTGAACTTTTATTCGACGAAATTCCATTTCTAGATGCTGCAGTCGAAGAACATGATTACTTTGCACAAATCTTAAGAGACAATGGATGCGAAGTTTATTATTTAGAAGATTTAGCAGCAGAGTCACTTACAGATTCAGGAATCAAAGAAGCTTTTATAGACGAATTCTTAAAAGAATCTGACATCCAAGTTGATAGAGAAAAAGAAATCTTAAAAGAAATTTTCCAAAATATGGAAAATAAGGAACTCGTTCTTAAAATGATGGGAGGAATTAGAAAATCTGATCTTCCTGATTACAAGAAGACTTCCCTTCCAGAAATAATCGAAAAGGATGAATTTTTCGTTACAAAACCAATGCCAAACCTATATTTTACTAGAGACCCATTCTCTCTTATAGGTCACAGTGTTTCTCTAAACCATATGTGGAGCGAAACTAGAAGACGCGAAACATTATTTGGTAAGTATATTTTCAAATATCACAACGACTTTAAAATAAAAGATGATGATCTTCACTACAATAGAGAACTTCCAGCATCAATCGAAGGCGGGGACATCCTAGTGCTAAGCGATGAACTTATAGCTGTAGGTACTTCTGAAAGAACTTCTGCCCGTGCAATCGAACAATTTGCAAAGAGAGTTTTAAGAGAAGAAACTGGATTTAAAAAGATTCTTGTCCTTTCAATTCCAAAGAAACGTGCCTTCATGCACCTAGATACAGTATTTACAATGGTGGATAGAGATCTATTTACCGTTCACCCAGAAATCGAAGATTCTCTAACTTGTTTCGGAATTACATTTGATGGCAAGAACCTACACACTGAAGAAGAATCTTCTGATATCGAAGAAGTGATTCTAAAGAATCTTCACCTAGACAAGGTTGACCTTATTCGTCAAGGTTCTGGTGGACTACTAGATGCTTCTCGTGAACAATGGTCAGATGGATACAATACTTTAGCTATCGCACCAAGAGAAGTAGTTGTTTACGATAGAAACGTGGTTACAAACCAAATTCTAAGAGATCATGGCGTTACACTTCACATTATGAAGTCAGGGGAACTTTCTAGAGGTAGAGGGGGCCCAAGATGTATGTCAATGCCTATCTATAGAGAAAGAGCATAATAAATTGGCTATATAAATTTTTTGAGAGACTCGTTAATTCGAGTCTCTTTCTTTATGTAAAATGAACACATAGCCGCTAATTAAGATTTCATATCTAAAATAACAAAAACAACCAAAAATACGCATGGCTATTTAGATATGAGCTTATTTATGTTGCACTTGTTATGATAAATTATCTATATAAAAAACACCCTCCTACTGATCATCCAGTAAAAGGGTGTTATCATTATTTTTTTAATTTCATATCCCACCTACTTTGACAACTTATTTATAATTGTGTTCATTTCTTCGATTTTTTCGTCAATTTCTTCCTGGCTCTTAGAGTAGGAATCCTTAACGCAACCTCTTAGGTGGGCTGTCAGGACATCCTTGTTTATGTTTTTAAGAATTGAGATTGATGCCATGAGTTGGTTGGAAATATCTAGGCAGTACCTGTTCTCCTCTACCATTTTTATAAGTCCATCAATTTGTCCCCTGACAGTTTTTAATTTTCTAAGTTGGACTTCCTTGTCTGCTCTCATTTTTCTATTTTTGCAGAGTAGCCTGCATCTTCAACTGCCTTAACAAGTGCTTCATCAGCAAGATCTTTGTCAAGTTCTACCCTAGCACTTTTGTCTTCAAGTCTTACATCAGCTTCTCTTACTCCGTCAATTCCTTCAAGAGCCTTTTTTACTGATGCCACACAGTGATTACAAGACATTCCTTCTACTTTTAAAATCTTTTCCATACTATCTTCTCCTTTATTTTTAATAATTTTATAACCTGCATCTTCAATAGCATTTTTTATTTCTTCTGGACTTAGACCTTGGTCTATAAATTCTACAGAAGAATTTTCATGGCTTGCCACAATATTTTTTGCCTTGCCAGTTTTTTCTAGAGCATCGGAAACTCTCTTCTCGCAGTGGCCACACATCATGCCTTCTACCTTTATTTTAGTAGTTTTTTCATTTTTTTCTATAAGATTTTTCTCTTTTGCGTTTTCTTTTTCACTTATGGGCTCCCCTTTATTTAGAGAAGATTTAAGTCCTCTTGGCTTAAATCTTCTAAGTCTCAAGGCATTGTTTACAACAAAGACTGAGGATAGACTCATGGCAAAGGCTGCAAACATTGGGGAAAGTTTTATCCCAAATGCTGGGAACAAAAGTCCTGCAGCTATTGGAATGCCAAGTGTGTTGTAGAAAAATGCCCAGAATAAATTTTCCTTGATGTTTTTTATTGTAGCCTTGGAAAGTTCAAGGGCAGAAACCACATCCAAGAGGTCGGACCTCATTAGTACCACGTCTGATGACTCAATTGCAACATCTGTACCATGGCCTATTGCCATGCCTATGTCTGCCTTGGCAAGGGATGGAGCATCGTTGATTCCGTCCCCAATCATTAAAACCTTTTTGCCAGATTTTTGAATTTTGTCGATTTCCTTATTCTTATCTTGAGGTAAAAGACCTGCAAGAGTTTCATCAACTCCAATTTCTCCAGCAATTGCTTCTGCAGTTTTTTCATTGTCTCCAGTTAGCATAATAATAATCTTTCCCATGTCTCTTAGGAGTTTAATTGCATCCCTTGATGACTTCTTAGGAAGGTCCTTTACTGAGATTATTCCCATGACTTCATTTTCATTTGCAAAGTACATAGAAGTTTTCCCCTGACCTGCAAGTTCTTCTGCCTTTGTCTTAAAGCCCTTTAGGTCAATTTTTTCTTCAAGCATGTATTCAAGATTTCCAGCAAAATACTTGTTTCCAGCGATCTCTCCATTTAGGCCCCTGCCGCTAACTGAATTGAAGTTAGTGATTTCTTCTAAGCCTATATTTTTTTCTTCAGCATAATTTAATATTGCAGAAGCTAGTGGGTGCTGAGAATTTTTTTCTAGAGACCCTGCAATTTTTAAAAATTCATCTTCGTCTAAGTCTGTAACAACATCTGTTAGGATTGGTTTGCCTTCAGTGATTGTCCCTGTCTTATCCATTACAATTACATCAATCTTGTGGAGATTTTCCAAAACTTCTGCATTCTTAAATAGAAGTCCAAAATCTGCAGACTTGCCTGTTGCAACCATTATTGAAACTGGTGTTGCAAGTCCCAATGCACAAGGACAAGAGATAACCAAAACAGAAATTGCAAAGTTAAGTGCATTTTCAAATCCATAACCAAGGTACATCCAAACTCCAAAAGTTATTGCAGCTATAATCAAAACTGTTGGCACAAATACTCCAGCAATTTTATCTGCCAGCTTGGCAATAGGAGCCTTGGACTGGTTGGCCTCGTCAACTAATTTTATAATTTGAGAAATTGTTGTGTCTTCCCCAACCTTTTCTGCCTTGAACTTAAAGGACCCTGTTGTGTTTATAGAGGCAGAGATTACCCTGTCGCCCACAGACTTTTGGACTGGGATTGACTCACCAGTCACTGCTGATTCATCAAGAGATGATGCACCTTCAATTACCTTACCGTCAACTGCCACAGATTCGCCAGGCCTTACAATTAAAATATCTCCAACTCTTACATCTTCTATATTTTTTACAACTTCCTTGCCATCTTCAATAACTGTCGCCATTTTTGGAGCAAGGTCCATTAACTTTGCAAGAGATGACCTTGTCTTGTTCTTGGATTTTTCTTCCAAGTATTTCCCAACAGTTATAAGAGTCAAGATCATTGCTGAAGACTCAAAGTAGAGATTGTGCCTGTAAGCATCAACAAGTTCCATGTCCCCTTGACCAAATCCATACGCCATCATGTAAATGGCAAAGATTCCATAGATAAGAGCTGCAAGAGAACCAATAGCAACAAGGCTATCCATGTTGGGAGCCTTGTTCTTAAGTCCCTTAAATCCAGAGATGTAAAAGTCCCTGTTTATAAATACAACTGGAAGAGCCAATAGAAATTGTGAAAAGGCAAAGATAACTGCCCCTTCTCTTCCATGAAAGATCCTTGGAGTTGGCAAGTGAACCATGTGACCCATAGCAATATACATGAGGATGAGCATAAAGATGCTAGAAGAGATTAGCCTATGCTTTAGGGCTCTCTCCCTGTCATCCACTGGCCCATCTTCATTTTTTATTTTTTCTCCGGCTGGGCTTGCTCCATAGCCAATTTTTCCCACAGCTTTTATAATTTCTTCATCATTTATTTTGTTTTCGTCAAAATTTACCTTCATCGAGTTGGTCATGAGGTTGACGTTGGCAGTGTTTACGCCATCAAGCCTTTCTACAGCCTTGGTTACATTGGCGACACAGGCCGAGCAAGTCATGCCTCTGACATCATATTTCTTTTCCATAGTACCTCCTACACCCCCCTAGGGGTGTTCTATATTTATATAATAACACCAGAATAAATTTTTTTCAAGTTTTTGATAGGGTTTTTAATATTTTTTATCATTTATTTTTCTTGTAATTTTTATTCGATAAAAATTATTTAACGAGATAAGATTTCTTGCAAATAAAAAGGCAGCTTCAGCTGCCAGTTTTTTATCCCATTAAATTTTGGTTGATTTCCAATTATTCTTCTTTTAAGATCGTCATCTTATGTTTATTTATTCTATGAAGTCTATCTATTAGTTGTTTTTTATTTTCATCTAGTTTGATTTCCTTCATAATATATCCATCTAGCTCTTCGTAGGTAAATCCCATTTCATCTTCATCGGTTTGTCCTTCGAATAGTCCTGCTGATGGTTTCTTGTCTATAATTTTTTCTGGAAGTCCCAAGTATTTTGCCATTTCAAATAGATCTGTTTTAAGTAGATCTACTATTGGAAATATATCTGCTCCAGAATCTCCGTGTTTGGTAAAATATCCTGTGTAGTATTCAGAATAGTTTGAACTTCCAACTACCATGTAGGATTTACTTTGCGCGTAATAATAAAGGGTGGTCATCCTTAAGCGAGGTTTCACATTGTGGATGCTCATTTCTACATTGGTCTTATCCACCGATTCCATAAATGCATCAAATGTCTTAGTTAAGTCTACTTTTTTTAGATTTATTCCCGTATTTTCTGCTACGAGTCTAGCGTCTTCCTCATCCTGTGATGCTGAGTGTATCGGCATGATTATTCCTAGGGCATCATCTTTAAACGCCCTCTTGCAAAGTGCTGCCACCACTGCAGAGTCAAGTCCTCCTGAAAGTCCAAAGACCACTCCTTTAAGTCCAGCTTCTTCAACTGATCTTTTTATATAATTTACTTTTTCATCTATTTTTTTCTCAAAATCTTCTATTCTCTTAATCATTTTGCCCCCAAGATTTTATAGATACAATTTGTTACATAATTAAGTCCGAGTTTGTCTGCGTATTCCAAAGTTTCATCTGTGTAAGTTCCAGGTTGGAAAAATATATTTTCTATTCCAATAGCCTTTGCTTCATCTAGAACTGATATGGCTACTTTAGGATTTACTACCACATCTACCACGTCTATCTTTTCTTCAATATCAGAAAGTTTTTTATAAACTCTATGGCCTTCAATTTCATCAAGCTTTGGATTTACCATGTAGACATTGTAACCATGTTCTAGCATCCTCATTGGAATCTTGTATCCAAAGGTGGACTCATCAGATCTTGCTCCAACTACTGCCCAATTTTTTAGCTCTACCATTTTATTTAATTTATCCATTTTACACCTCGTATAATATCTTTCCATCTATAGTTGGAAGGATTACCTCTCCCAAACTTTTTATTTCTACACTTCCACTGGTCATGTCATTCATATCGTCAAATATCTTTTTATCCTCTGGGTCCACATCGATGGTGACGCTGACCATGTCTGTATAATTTTCTTCTATTACTTTATACCCATTTGTTATAAGATAGTTTGTAATCGCTCCGTGGGCGGTGTAGTCGTAGATGAATTTCGTTCGGTTCATGGATTTTATAAGCACCTTTGTGCCGCCATTTATCGCTTCTACTACTCCCTTTGTATATGCTCTTACAAGTCCTCCTGCTCCGAGAAGAACTCCTCCAAAGTATCTCGTAACCACCGTCACCACATTGGTCATGTCTTCTTTTTTTAAAACTTCAAGCATAGGCACTCCTGCAGTTCCACTTGGCTCACCATCATCGGAGTATCTTTGAATATTCTTTTTCTCTCCGATTATATAGGCGTAAGTATTGTGAGTTGCATCGTAGTACTTGGACTTTTTTTCTTCGATAAATTTTAAAGCTTCTTCTTCAGTTTCAACTCTTTTTATAAATCCGATAAATCTAGATTTTTTTTCAATAAATTCTCCCGTTGATTCACCGAGCATTGAATAGTACATCATAAAAATTCACCGTACTCTCTGATTTCATTTTCGTTTAATATGGCTCTAACCTTGGTGCCTTCAGCTAAATATTCCACAGATATAGCTTCTACTCCACTTAAAAATCTATCAAGCACATCTGTCTTGCTATATGGAAATAGAAGTGAAACTTCTTGATACTTTATATTCAAACATTTTTCGATAGCATTTAGCAGTTTGTCCATATTTTCATCATGCTTAGCAGATATAAATATATAATCTCCATCCACTTGAGGTAGGATTATATCTTCAAGCTCTGCTCTGTCCATCTTGTTATATACAGTAAGGATTGGAACATCCATAACCCCTATGTCTCTTAAAATATTCATGGTGGTCTTGTACTGAATTTCTATGTCCGATGAAGATGCATCCATAACATGGACGATTAAATCAGAACCTCTTATCTCTTCCAAGGTGGATTTAAATGCTTCTATGAGTTTCGTTGGAAGTTTTGAAACGAATCCAACCGTATCAGAAATTATAAAATCTCTTCCATTTAGAAGTTTTGATTTCCTTGAATTTGGATCTAGTGTAGCAAAAAGCATATTTTTTACGAATACTTCTCTACCGTTAGAATTTTTAATTCTATTTAAGATAGTACTCTTTCCTGCGTTGGTATATCCCACCAAGGATACGATTGGAAGTCGAGATTCCATTCTTCTCTTAGATCTAGTCTCTCTATTTTTTTCTGCAACTTTTAATTTTTCACGAATGGAGTCGATTTCTCTTTGGAGTCTTCTTCTATCTGTTTCTATGATTTGTTCCCCAGGACCACGGGTTCCGATTCCTCCCCCGGTTCTAGACCAACCCTTTATACCGAGTAGTCTAGGCATTTCGTATTCCCTCTTTGCAAGTAGCACTTGCAGTTTACCTTCATAGGTGTTGGCGCGAAGGGCAAAAATATCCAAAATCAAGTTGGTTCTATCTACAATTTTTAATTTTAATTCTTTTTCCAAGTTTCTAAGTTGAATCCCTGTCAGCTCATCGTTGAAAATAATGGTTTCAACTTCCATATTTTTTGCGATTTCTTTAATCTCATTTACTTTTCCCGAGCCGATTAGAAATTTTGGGCTGAACTTCTCAATATTTTGAGTGACCACTCCCATCACTTCTCCACCATCTGCTTCAACGAGTTCCCTAAGTTCTTCCATGGATGAACTAAGTGAATTTGGAAGTGCTCCAAGGTCTGTGCCGACAAGTATAACTTTTTCTTTTTTCTTTAAATTTTCAATGTATTCCATAAAGTCATTATACAATAAAATTTTAATTTTATCATTTTATAGATTTTGAATTTTAAATAAAATATGGTGAAAGTCCCCTGTTTAATACAATATTGAAAAAGACAAAAAGATTTCTAAATGCTATAATGAAGTTGGGAGGTAAGAAATGAATTTCAATTTAAACTTAGATTTTAAATTTAATTTTAAAGATTTAAAGAAAAAAGAAAAAATAAAAGTAATAATTCTATCTATACTTATACTACTTATAACTATAGGTACTATTTTTGCTACAGTTTTTTATTCAATTATAAAGAAATCTCCTCCTACCAATTTGAAAAATCTGTCTTCGAGTTTTGAACAGACCTCATATATCTATGATGAAAAGGGCGAACTCCTAGAAAAGATTGATGCGAGACAGTATAGGACTATTCTATCCATAGATGAAATTCCAAAAGTGCTGCAAGATGCATTTGTATCCATAGAAGACCAAAGGTTTTATACTCACCACGGCATAGATTTAAAATCTATTGCAGGAGCGACATTAACAAATATAAAGAGTAGAAATCTAGTGCGTGGTGGTTCAACCATCACCCAACAACTGGTTAAGAATGTTTACTTAACAAACGAAAAGACTCTCACTAGAAAGATAAGAGAAGCATATCTTGCACTTCGAGTTGAATCTGTTTTATCTAAGCCAGAAATTTTGGAAGGATATTTAAATAGAATAGACCTTGGACAAGGAGCATTCGGAGTTGAAGCTGCATCCCAATCATATTTTTCTAAACATGCAAAAGATATAAACCTTGCTCAAGCTGCCCTCTTGGCAGGAATTGCAAAATCTCCAGTGGAATATCCTCCAGTTAAGAGGCTCACTGTAGATAATTTTGACAAGGATAAGAATAAATTAGTGGGAACTACTGTAATAGACGGAATAGAATACAACATAGTTCTAAATGACAAGGCTTTTGAAAGACAGAAAATAGTTCTTAAAAAAATGTTGGACCTTGGAAAAATAACTGAAGCAGAATATAAAGATGCGTTAGATTTCGATATCGTTGGCTCAATCAAGCCAGGGATTAAAAAATACCACCAAATGAGCAGTTATTCCACCGATTTTATAAAGGCTCAGGCGACGAGAGAGCTTATGAAGTTATACAATGTCTCTGCAGATGAAGCTGAATACAAACTGCTTACCAATGGTTACCACATCATAAGTTCAATTGACAAGTTAAAACAAAATCAGCTAGAAAATGTATACGAAAATCTAAAGACATATATAGAAAATGGTGGAGAAAGCATCGGACTTTCCATAAATATAGATGCAAATGAAAATATCATCGACTCTGCAGGAAATTTAGTGTATCTAAATCACGACAAGTATTTCGATGAAAATTTCAATTTAAAATTATCTAAGGAAGACTATTCTATTTCAAAGTCCAACGACCTTTCAATAAACAAGAATTTTTTAAGAGTAGATAAGAAAATCGACATAGTAGACACCTATAAATTCAGCGACAAATCCCTAGTAACATATAGTATTCAAGAAATAAAGGTGCCGGAAAATTCATTTAAAAATCAAAAGGATTATATCGTTATAGATCACGCATTTTTAAAAGACAATCCGACATTTTACAAAATTGTAGATGGCAATCTAATAATTTCAAATGAATTTATAAATGCAGATAGAAACCCTATAACTCAACCGGAATCTGCATCTCTTATAACCGATGTGCAAACCGGATATATTAGAGCAATCGTAGGCGGGCTTGATACAAAATCTAAAAATCAAAAAATATTTAATAGAGCTTATGACAGCACAAGAAATCCTGGAAGTCTTTTGAAACCATTCTCTGTGTACTTAGCATCTCTACTTAAAGGAGATAGACTTTCAGATGTGGTAGACGATGTGCCAATGTTTGTAGATGGCAATATGTGGCCATCAAATGAATATCCCGGCTATAAGGGACTTCTCACAAGAAGGCTTGCACTAGAGAATAATTCCAACGTGGCAGCAGTTAAAATACTTCAAGAAGTTGGTTTTAAAAAATCTGTAGAAACTCTAAAACTAATAGGACTTATAAATGAAAATGATAGGTTCATAACCTCAACAGAAGATCCAAACAAAAATGACGAAACACTAGACGGACTAGGACTGGGCAACTTGCACTACGGATTCTCACCTTTTGATATGACTAATGCGTACTTAACCGTAGCAAGGCTCGGCGACTACAAGAAACCTACATCAATAATTAAAATCATAGATAGTAATGGTGAATCCTTAATCGACAATTCAAACCCAAAAGGTAAGAGAATTTACAAAGAAACCATTGGTCATCTGCTTAGAGATGCTCTAAGGACAAATGTCACCCGTGGTGAACTAAAACCTATGGCTAGAAAGTATGACCAAGGAGCGATGATGGGTATAAACAAAGATAGAAGCGACATGTGGCTAAGCGGTTTTACAAACGACTACGTAATCACTACATGGTTTGGATCCGACTCACCGAAAATAGAAGTAAATGTAGATAAAGACTATCTTATAAATTTCTACAAAGAAATAGAAAAGATTGCCCAAGATGGAGAATTGCCAGACAAATTCAAAACACCTGATGGAATAGTTAAGAAATTTATCTGTGAAAAATCTGGAAAGCTCGGTACGAAACTCTGTGAAGAAGCACAGGATGGATACTTAGAAAGTTTTGAAGCGACAAATGTGCCTACAGAGTACTGTGATGGACATGTAAAACTTCTTATCTGCAACTCTTCTGGCAGACTCGCAGGAGAATACTGTCCAAAAGAAGATGTAGAACTAAAGATACTGTTCAAAAGAAATCCACCATACAATTCAAAAGATCACGGAGGCATATACCCAGATGACTATCAATATGTGCCATCCCTTTACTGCAACGTTCATGACGAAGATTGGTACATGCACCACAAGAAAAGAGGTAGAAGATGAGAAAATTAAAAATGATATTCTTAGCATTTAAAGCACTTAAAAAACTTAGAAAAGTTCCAATGAAAAATGCAAAAAATATCTTTTTCGCAGCAAGAAGAATAAAAAAGAGAAAAAATTTATTATAAATCTCCCCTGGTGGGAGATTTTTTATTTTAGTTGAAAAAATAATTCAAAAGTGGTAAACTAAATAAGATGTTTTGCGGAAGTGCTGGAATTGGCAGACAGGCATGTTTGAGGGGCATGTGCGACTATTCGCGTAGGGGTTCAAGTCCCCTTTTCCGCACCAATTAATACCGATACGATTGTATCGGTTTTTTATTTTTTTGTTTTAATTTATTTCATAATAAAATTTATCACCAAAAATTTATTCAAAAAAAAGCACCTTTTCTGATGCTTTTATTTTAGGGTATTAAGTATTGTGTCGCAGGATTTTTTAATATCTTCATTTAAAATTTTATAAAAAATTCTGTCCTTATTTATAGAGTAATTGGCGTCATAGTATTTTATCATCAAGTCTTTAATTATAAGATCGAAGTTTTCTTCATCCACCAACTTCAAATAATTTT
>QWCH01000998.1_pt1 | contig 46769 bp, 30 predicted proteins | sample 1972671 | NCBI WGS metagenome assembly QWCH01 (sample SAMN09866713, study PRJNA288562) | Human gut metagenome isolate term3_stool, whole genome shotgun sequencing... | isolation source: gut | host: Homo sapiens | place: USA: California
CGACACAGTATTTTAACGGAACTTGTCTGGTACGTTTGCCTGAAATGTACTATATTTTAGCTGAGGCTAATTATTCGAAAGATAAAGAGAAGGCTCTTGGTTATTTGAACGCGGTTCGCGGTAGCAGGGGATTGGCTGACATTGAAGCTTCGCTGGTGGATTCTCAAGATAAATTTCTGAAGGAGATGATGAGGGAACGCACGAGGGAATTTTACGGGGAAGGGCAGATGTTCAGTTTTTACAAGTGTCATAATTTGGGTTTTCGAGATTTTCTGGATAAAGTGGATGTGGTTCCGTCTAAAGATGTATTCGTTCTCCCGTGGCCCAAGTCCGAACAGGAGTATGGAGTTACTAACCAATAAAATGTAAAGAGATGAGAAAGTTATATATATTGTTGATTGTGTTTACAGCCTCTCTGTTTACGGGGTGTGATGAAAATGGAGAGAGCGGGTATTATGAGGATAAAGACCGGATTTATTTTGTGAAGGACAGTCTTGTTTGCCGGTTGGGGGAGATGCAGATGGATGTGGAAACTTACACGGTGAAGGTTCCGGTGAAGGTGTTGGGGCAACCTCTCGGGGAGAATCGAATGTTTAAAATAAACGTGAATCAAGAGTTGACAACAGCCCCGGGAGATTCTTATACTTCATTGTCGACAGAATTTGTGGTGGATAAGGATTCCGTGAACGCGTATATCCCGATAGAATTGTTGAGGAGTAGGATAGACCCGATGGTGGACACGGTGTACCGGATCGTGTTGGATCTGGAGGCAAATGATATGTTTGGGTTAGGGGTACAGGAAAAATTACAAAGTAAGGTTGTGTTTAGTAATTATTTGCAGGAACCTGATTGGTGGTATGCTTTAGAGGCTATGTACTGGGGAGCTTATAGACCGGAGAAGTACCAGAAGATGATGGAGTTCTGGGGAGGAGCGATAAGTTTTGAAGATTACATGAATAGTATGATTAAAGTGATTCTGTGTGGGAAAAAGATGTATGATTACTTTAAGTTGCATCCCGAGTATGGCATGGAATTTCCCGAATCGGCACCATGGCCTTACGAGTAGTAGATTTTTAATGGATTAAAAAGCGAGATAGATGAAACAATTGATATTAATAGCAGGTGTGTTGTTTTCGTTGATAGGTTGTTTGGACGATCAGACGAAAATGGGTGAAAATGCCATTTCTTACTTGTCGTTTAAGACGGAGTTGGATACGTTGTATTACGCGGAAAGAAACGTGGAATTCGAAATTGAAGCCCCGGAAACGAAACAGGAAAGTCAGGATAAGGCTTTATCGTATGAATGGCAGATCAATTATGACGTGGTTTCCACGGAGAGAGTTTTGAAACATGCTTATGATAGTTGCGGACTTTTCCCTTGTCGATTGAAGGTGTATAATGAGGACGGGGCTATTTTCAAAGAATTTAAATTACGGGTACCTAATCCTTATGACGAGGGACTTTTACTGTTAAGTAAGTATGACGGGCGTTCCATGATTTCTTTCCGCAATGATAATTGGCCGGAAAGAGGGTTTGAAAAGGATGTGTACGCGTCGAATAATCCGGGAATACCTTTGGGTACCGAGCCGGTTGCCGTTGCTTGCTCTCCAACGGAATATTATACTCCCTATATTTACGTCGTGACCGAAAATCCTTTTCGCTTTTTGAAATTGGATTATTATACGATGGAGGTGTTGGATGAGGTATCTTACCCGGAGGAGCGGGTGGACCGGATGTTAGAAAAGGATCATTGTTTGTATATTATGACTGATGGAAAGACGTTGGATTATGATTGTCGTAACGCGTATTTCCGAAATAATCTTCAACAGGGATTAACAGGAAAGTACGGGAATTTTCCGGATGCGGAGTTATCCGATAAAGCTGTCGTTTATGGAGGAAAGTGGAATTGGTACTTGCTGGTATTCGATATGAAGAATCAGCTTTTGTTCAGTGCGAGGGATATCGAACCTTATCAGATCAAAGTGGGGGATGAAGTTGTTGAAGCGAGTGAAATATATGATATGCTTCTTGGTGTGAGCGAGGAGGATATACTTATTTTGTTGAAAGATAAGAACGGGGAAAATAAGGTGGTGTACCTGAATATTTCCTTGCAATACGTGGGGTGGTCGAAAGTGTCAGTTTGGGATTTTAAATCGATTTATCCGGCTGCGGCAGAAATAAATAAGCAGAGTGTGTTCGCATCAAGCACGAAGGAGAATATCTTGTATTATTCGGTCGGGAATGAAATTTACCGGTATAATTATTTGTCTGCGGGAAATTTCCCGACGAAATCGGATTATACGGTCGGAGTTTCCGGTAGTTTGATTAAAAAGATTATACTGAATGATGATAAATCCGAGATGTATGTGGCGGTGGATGCTCCGAGTGGGGAATATCAAGGTGCTGTTTATTGTTATGATATTGAAACGAAAGAGTTGAAATGGAAAGAAGAGAACGTTGCCGGAGAGATCGTGGAAATGTTGTATAAACCTAGAAATCGTAACTATAACGAGGACTGATTGTTAATTCTGAATTATTGAAAGGATGTTGACGAATAAATCTATTCGTCCGGTAAACTGTTATATAAATCATAGTATGGAAGAACCAATTTTGAAAGTGGAAAACCTGTCGCACCGTTACAGTGTGCAGTGGGCGATACGGGACATTAATTTTGAAATTACGCGGAATGGTGTTTATGGTTTGCTCGGCTCCAACGGAGCCGGCAAATCCACCACGATGAACATTATCTGCGGGGTGTTGAAACAAACCGAGGGTAACGTGTTTATCAAAGGGGTGAATATGCGGGAGAATCCGGTGGAGGCAAAAAGGCATATCGGGTTCTTGCCGCAGAAACCGCCTTTGCACACGGATCTGACGGTGGAAGAGTACTTGTTGTATAGTGCCCGGTTGCGCCAGATATCCAGAGCGGAAGAGGATAAAGCGGTTACGGAGGCATTGGAACGATGCGGAATCGGTCATTTCAGGAAACGGGTGATTCGGAATTTGTCCGGAGGGTATCAACAACGTGTGGGAATTGCACAGGCGATTATTCATCGTCCGGATTTCGTGGTATTGGATGAACCGACGAACGGTCTGGACCCGAATCAGATTCTTGAAATTCGTCATTTAATTAAAGAAATCGCGGAAGATTGTACCGTGATTTTATCTACGCACATTCTATCGGAAATTCAGGCAACTTGTAGCTATATTCGTATGATCGGGCAGGGGACCTTGGTATTTTCCGGGACAGTCGATGAATTTGATAATTATATCTCACCGAGTACGGTGTTCGTGACTTTGGTGGAAGCTCCGCCAATAGAGGAGTTACAACAGATTCCGGGAGTGGTGGGAGTGGAAGAGTTGGGTAGACCGAATTATCGGTTGCGATTTAGTGATTTGCCACAGGAGGTCATCGAGAAAGTGGTAAAAACGAGTGTGGTTAAAGATTGGCGTTTGACAGAGATTCGGATGGAAAAGACGTCTTTGGATGATGTGTTTGCCGAATTGTCAAAAAAGAAGAATTAAAAATAGAATGTTATGAGAAATATATATGATATAGCGCGCGCTGAGTTGCAATCTTTATTCTATTCTCCCATCGCGTGGTTGATATTGATTATTTTCACTTTTCAGAGTGCCGGACTGTTTGGCGGGCATCTGGCAGGCGCGATTATGCCTAAAGAGTTGGGGTATTCGATTTCCGATCTTACGTTTAAGCTTTTCGTGGACCAATGGAGTGGCGGGATTTTCCCCGTGATACAGGGATACCTGTACCTGTATATTCCATTGTTGACCATGGGGCTGATGAGCAGGGAATTAAGCAGTGGTTCGATCAAGCTGTTATATTCTTCTCCCGTGACGAATTGGCAGATTATTTTAGGGAAATATCTGTCCATGATGATTTACGGGTTGGTGATGATGTTTGTTTTGGTAGTCTTTATTCTGATTGCTTATTTTTCAATCAAGGACTTTGATCTGCCTATGGTACTCTCGGGGTTGCTCGGGTTGTATTTCTTGCTTTGCGTGTACGCGGCGGTAGGGCTTTTCATGTCTAGTTTAACTTCCTATCAAGTGGTGGCTGCCGTGTTGACGCTGACCGTGTTGGGATTGTTGAATTACGTGAGGGGAATGTGGCAGGATGTAGAGTTCGTGAGAGAGATTACCTACTGGCTTTCCATTTCGGGACGTGCGGATGAATTTATCCGGGGGTTGATTTGTAGTGAAGATTTTCTCTATTTTATTATCGTGACGATGATGTTTTTGACTTTGGCCACGATTCGTTTGCAAGCAGCCCGGCAGAAGCAGCGGTGGACAAAAACGGTAGGCAAATACGCTGGAGTTGTTTTAGTGGTGGTCGTGTTGGGGTATTTTACTTCCCGCCCCTCTTTGATGACTTATTATGATGCTTCCTCTACCAAAAGGAATACGTTGACGGAGCATAGTCAGGAAGTGATATCCAAGCTGGATGGGGGATTGACGATAACCACGTACGTGAATTTGTTGGATGGTAATAATCTTTATTACGGGGTTCCCGGGGCTGTCAAGTATGATCAACAGAATTTCCGTCATTATATTCGGTTTAAACCGGAAATCAAAATGAAGTATGTTTATTACTATGACACTCTTTTAGGGGTAGACCCGAGTCGGTATGCGGAAAGGAAAACATTGAAGGAGAGGGCGTATGAAACGATGAAGATTTACAATATAGATTCCACGAAAGTGTTAACCCCGAAAGAGATTAGGGCTAAGATTGATTTGGTAAAAGAAGATAATTGGTTCGTGCGGGAGTTGGAACGGGAGAGCGGGGAGAAGACTTTCTTGCGGATATTCCGGGGTATGGACAGGATGCCGAAAGAAGCGGAGATCACGGCTGCCATGAAACGAATCGCGATGAAACTGCCGACGGTCGGGGTGTTGACAGGACACGGAGAGCGGAATATACATCAGGCGGGAGATCGGAATTATACTTCTTTCGGGGAGGATAAACATTTCCGTTATGCCTTGATGAACCAAGGATTCGAGGTGCAGGAGATTTCTTTAGAAAAAGAGATTCCGGAGGAAATTAATATTTTGATCGTGGCGGAGATGCGTAGTCCCTTTACCCCGGTAGAACGGGAGAATTGGGAAAAATATATCGCTCGCGGGGGGAATCTGATGATATTGAGTGACCCCGGACGAGGAAGTATCATGGGCGAGGTGTTGGCTGATTTTGGGGTGCGGTTGATACCGGGAACTTTGGTAAGACAGACGAAAGATTTTAGTCCGGATTTGATTGAAGCCCGTCCGACTCAAGCGGCTGCCGGGTTGGTTTATTATTTTGATGCCATGCGTGCGCAAGGTTACTCCGTGACGATGCCTTCGGTTTCAGCTTTGGCATATGATGGGAACATGGGATATAACGTGACACCGTTGTTTGAAACGGATTCTTTGGTATGGAACGAATTGCAGACGACGGATTTTATAGATGATTCCGTGACTTTCGATCCCGGAACCGGAGAGGCTCAACAGAAGTATGTTACTTCTGTCGCTTTAACCCGTCAGATATGGGGGCATGAGCAACGTATTATGATTTTCGGTGATGCCGATTGTATTAGTAACGCGGAGCTAAGCATGGGACGTCAGGGGATACGGTCCGCGAACTATACGGTAATCATGGGAGGATTCTATTGGTTGTCCGACGGGGAAGTCCCGATTGACGTACGCCGGGAGTCCCCGCGTGATAATGATTATAAGGTGAGCGGGGCTGTTGTCCGTTTCTGGGATATTTTCTTATCTTGGATTCTACCGGGCCTGATGCTTGTTACGGCTCTCTTTATTTGGTTGCGTCGAAGAGGAAGGTAGAAATGATGTAGTGTGCTATGATGGGGGAGGGTGTGTCGAAACACACCCTCTCGTCCATAAAGGTCTGAAAGTCCATAAGGTCGTAAGGTCAAATGTGCGGGTGGTTTGTGTGTTATTGTATTTAATATCATTGATTTATTGGATTGTAGACTTTATAGACCTTAGGAGCCGAAGGTTCGACGTTATGAACTTTATAGACTAGAGGTGTGTTTTGACACACCTCACTTTTTTTGGGCAGGGCTATTTTTATTGTATTTGCGGTTCTCGTGAAATAGTCGTGTTGCTTGATGAACCTTGTCCGCTTTTTTCCGTATATGTGTCAGGTAAAGTGATTAATAGGTGGGGTTAGATTGTGGGGTTGGGGATTTTGGCATGATCCTTGCTGTATAGCCTATTGTTGGAATGATTTATAATTAAATAGTCAATGGATTTATGAGATTTACATGGATGGTTTGCATGATACCTGCTTTTTTGTGGGTGGGGTGTAAAGGGAAAAAGGAGACGTATCAGGATATTGTTCGTCCCGTGAGAGTTGTGAACGTGGAGTCGTTGGGGGCGATTAATAAGTTGTACACGGGAGTGGTGGAAGCCGAGGAATATAGTAATCTGGCATTTAAGTTATCGGGGCCGCTGGTGGCAATGAACGTGGACGAGGGGCAGAAGGTGAAGAAAGGACAAGTGATTGCCGCGGTAGATCCGTTGGATTACAAGTTGCAATACGAGGCGAATAAGGCGGCTTATTTGACGGCAAAATCCCAGTTGGAGCGGAACAAGAGGTTGTTGTCCATGCAGGCTATTTCCAAGCAGGAATACGAGATTGCGGAAGCGAATTATATAAAAGGGAAGTCCGCTTACGAGACTTCTGCCAATACATTGGAGGATACCAAATTGCGGGCTCCTTTTGACGGGTTCGTGGAGAAGAAGTTCGTGGAGAATTACCAGAAAGTGATGCCCGGCGAGTCGATTATCAAGTTGGTGAACCCGAATAAGTTGGCAGTAGGTTTTACATTGCCGGAAACGAGTGTCGATCTGACTCGTACGCCGATGACGGTAACCGTGGAGTTTGACACGTACAAGGGGATTTGGTTCAAGGCGAGGGTGAAGGAATTTATAGACGCTTCTCCCGACGGGACGGGTATTCCCGTGAAACTGGTGATTGATGACAGTCGTTTTTCTCGTGACATTCATAATATTTATCCCGGTTTCTCTTGCAAGGTGAACTTGAAGATTGAAACGGCGGAGGGCGATGGTTATATCGTGCCGATGAGTGCGTTGTTCAAGAATCCGACGACGAATGCGACTTCCGTGTGGGTGTATGATCCTAAAACCGAAACGGTGAAGAGCAAGACGGTTGAGATCGGACAATTGTTCGGGAGTGACAAGATAATGGTACAGAAGGGGCTCGCGAACGAGGATATTATTGTCGTTGCCGGGGTGAATTATATCACGGAAGGACAGAAAGTAAAGCTGTTAAAATAAAGGGGAGTTATGAATATAGCAAGATATTCGCTGGATAACACGAAAGTGATTTATTTCTTTTTGGCTATTTTGTTGGTCGGGGGAGTGCTTTCCTTTGATTTGTTGGGCAAGAAGGAAGATTCGCCTTTCGTGATAAAGACGGCAGTTATTATAACGAAATACCCGGGGGCGACGCCTGCCGAGGTGGAACAATTAATCACGGAGCCTATCGAGCGGGAAATACAGTCGATGCGGCGGGTGAAGAAGATTAAATCGGATTCTTATTACGGGATGTCGAAGATTCAGATTGAATTGAATCCGGCAACCCCACCGGACGAGATGCCGCAGATGTGGGACGAGTTGCGGCGCAAGGTGTTGAATATTCAACCGGCTTTGCCGCAAGGGGCATCGACGATCAGCGTTTCGGACGATTTCGGTGACGTGTTTGGTATTTATTACGGGTTGACTGCCGCGGAAGGATTTTCTTATCACGATTTGAGGGAGTGGGGGCAGAAGTTGAAAACTCAACTGGTGTCGGTTGACGGGGTGCAGAAAGTCGCCTTGTACGGGGAGCAGACGGAAGTGGTAAACGTGTATATCACGATGTCGAAGTTGGCGAACTCGGGAGTGGATCTGAACTCGTTGATGCAGACGATCAAGTCGCAAAATTCATTGATAAACACGGGCGAGAAGCGTGCGGGAAATCTGGAATTGAAGATATTGGCGGACGGGACGTACAAGACATTGGATGATATCCGCAACCAGTTGATTGTGACACAAACGGGACAACAGGTGCGGTTGGGGGATATTACCACGATCGAGAAGGGATATCTCGATCCGCCGGGTAGCCTTATGCGGGTTAATGGAAAGCGGGCTATCGGGATTGGTGTTTCGACTGATCCGGAGCGGGATGTGGTGAAGACGGGGGATAAGGTGAAAGAACGTTTGAGCCAGTTGGAAGAGTTGATGCCCGTGGGAATAGAACTGGTGACGCTTTACCCGGAAAACGAGATTGCGCGGGAGGCGAATAACGGGTTCCTGTTGAATCTAGTGGAATCTGTCGTGATCGTGATTTTTATTATTTTGTTGGTGATGGGGTCCCGTGCCGGATTGTTGATCGGTTCCTCGTTGATCTTTTCTATCGGGGGCACGATGCTGATCATGCAGTTTATGGGTGTCGGGTTGAACCGGACGTCGTTGGCGGCATTTATTATCGCGATGGGTATGTTGGTGGACAACGCTATCGTGGTGACGGATAATGCCCAGATACTAATCAAGAAAGGGATGCGACGGCGGGACGCATTGATACGGGGGGCTACTGTCCCGCAATGGGGATTGTTGGGTGCCACGTTGATTGCCATATTTTCATTCTTGCCTTTGTATTTGGCTCCTTCTTCGGTGGCGGAGATGGTGAAGCCGTTGTTTATCGTGTTGGCGATATCCCTGTCCTTGAGTTGGATTCTGGCATTGACGCAGACGACGGTTTTCGGTAATTTTATTTTGAAAGAAAATTCCGGGGGCGAGGGGAAAGACCCGTATGACACGAAGTTTTATAACAGGTTCGTGTCCGTGTTGCGGGGCTTGATTCGTTACAAGGTGGTGACGATCGTGTCGGTTGTCTGTTTGTTTCTGGCTTCGATGTATATCATGGGGGTGATGCCGCAGAATTTCTTCCCGAGTATGGATAAACCTTATTTCCGCGCGGATTGTTTCCTGCCGGAAGGTTTCAGTATCCGGGAGTCCGAGAAGATGATGTCGGATATCGAATCTTACTTGATGAAGCAGGAGGAAGTGACGAATGTTTCCGTGACGATCGGGGGGTCGCCGTTGCGGTATTATCTGGCAAGTACTTCTTTCGGTCCGAAAGCGAATTTCGGCAACTTGTTGATCGAGGTGGAGAAAAAAGAGCAATCCCCGGTGGTTGAAGTGCGGTTGAATACTTACGTGCGGGAGAATTACCCGGATATGCTGATCCGTTCCTCGTTGTTCAAGTTGTCGCCGGCGGTGGAAGCGGCTATCGAGATAGGGTTTATCGGGGAGAATATAGATACACTGGCGGCATTGACGGAGCGGGCAATGGGCATGATGCGGGAATGTGACATGGTGACGGATGTACGCGGTAGCTGGGGAAATAAAGTGCCCGTGTGGGAGCCTGCCTATTCGCAGGAACGGGGACAACGTTTGGGTATTACCCGTCAATCCGTGGCTTATGCTTTGAAAATAGCGACGAACGGGTTGGCTCTCGGTGATTTCCGCGAGAAGGATTTGTTTATGCCTATCCTGTTGAAAGAGGACGGGTTCGATAGCAAGAATCTGGATAACATGAAGACCTTGCCCGTGTTTGCCACGCGGGGGTTCACGGTCCCTTTGGCACAAGTCGTGGATAGTTTTGCCTATAATTATCATTATAACGTGATTAAACGGTACAATCGCGACCGGGTGATGATGGCACAATGTGATCCGAAACGGGGAGCTAACGCGAAAGCCGCTTCCGCACAGGTATGGGATAAGGTGAAGAAGATGGATTTGCCAGAAGGGTACACGATGAAGATATTCGGGGAGGACGAGAGTCAGGCGGAATCCAACGAGGCGTTGGCAGCCAATATGCCGTTGACGTTTATACTGATGTTTATCGTGTTGCTGTTGCTTTTCAGGACTTACCGGAAACCGACGATTATTTTGTTGATGGTGCCGTTGATTTTTATCGGTGTCGTGTTCGGGCTTCTGGTGATGGGCAAGATGTTTGACTTCTTCGCTTTGCTGGGAGTGTTGGGATTGGTCGGAATGAATATCAAGAATGCGATTGTGCTGGTCGATCAGATCGGTATAGAGCAGGAGAACGGGTTGGCTCCGCTGGATGCGGTATTGCAAGCCACGAAGTCGAGAATCGTTCCGGTGGCAATGGCATCGGGGACAACGATATTGGGTATGTTGCCTTTGTTGTTTGACGCGATGTTTGGGGGAATGGCGGCTTGTATCATGGGCGGTTTGCTCGTGGCGAGTTTGTTGACGATTGTCGTTCTTCCGGTGACGTATTGTTTGATATTTAGAATTAAAGCCGATTAATTTTAGATTTGATGATTTTAGATTTTAGATTGATGAAAAAGATACTTTTAATAATAGGGGTTTTGCTGGTATTGGCGGGTGCGGTGACGGGACAGACGTTGACCGTGGAGCAATACCGGGCGAAGGTGTTGGAGTATAATCAGGATATAAAACAGGCGAAGGAGGCGGTGAATGCTGCCATGTTTGCTTTGAAAGGGATTAAGACGGGATTCTTTCCCAAGTTGCAGGTCGGGGGGAATTATTCGTACCAGATTGAAGACGTGGAGTTTATGCAGGGGGTGAATATGAAGCACGATAATTACACGGCGGAGGCTACGCTTTCGCAAAATGTGTATGCCGGAAGCGCGGTTCGGAAGCAGAAGGATGCGGCGGTTTTGCAGGAAGCGATAGCTCGTTTGGGCGAGGATTTGACCACGGATAATATTGTCTATGCTGCCGACGTGAATTACTGGACGGTGGCGGCGAACGAGAGCCAGTTTTATATAGCCCAAGAATTTGTGTTGATCGTGAACGAGTTGGATGGTATCGTGCAGAAGCGTTTTGACGAGGGGGCAATCAGTAAGACGGACTTGTTGATGGTGAAAACCCGTTTGAAGGAAGCCGAATTGCAATTGTCCACGGCGACGATGAATTACCGGATGGCGATGCAATCTTTGAAAATCATGATGGGTACGCCGTTGGAGGAAAACGTGGTGCTTGTGGATTCTATCCAGAAGCCCGTGATTGTGCCTGCCTTACAACCGTTGGATGTCGCTTTGCAGCGTCGGGCGGATTACCAGATCGCGACACAGAATCTGACTTTGGCACAGCAGCAGACGAAAATCATTCGTTCAAAATATTTACCTCAGTTTGCCGTGGGGCTGAAAGAATCGTGGGGAACCCCCATGATTAACGTGGACGGGAAAGAGAAATTTGCGACAACGGCTTTTGCCAAATTGAGTATGCCTGTCTTTAATTGGGGTGAAAAGCGTCAATATGTTCGTCAAAATAAAGCCATGGAAACGAGCAAGGAATTGGAGATAAGTAAGATGCAGGATCAGGTGAAGCAGGAGTTGGCTAATGCGTGGGTGAAGCTCAACGAAACGTGGAAACGAGTGGAAATTGCCAATTCCACGCTGGAAATAGCCAAGGAGAATCTGAAATTGAACACGTTCAGTTATAACGAGGGAAAATTGCCGATATTGGATGTACTTTCTTCTCAAGCCACGTGGTTGCAGGCGTACACGAGTGTGGTTGCGGCAAATTACCAGTATAAGGTGGCTTACGCGGAGTACGTGAAGATATTGGGAGGGTATTGATTTACGATTTTGGATTTTAGATTTATGATTTGGTGATTCGGGGATTCGGGGATTATTGATTTTGCGGACTTAAGGAATTGGGGCGTGTTTTGGCACGCCTCGATTCGTTTTGTAAAAATGTATAATAAGCGGGTAAATTTTCAAGCTTTTACGGGTATTTCTTCCAATAAATTGTATTTTTGCAGACTAATGGATATTAGTATTTAAAAGATTAGAGCGATATGACGATAGAGAAGATGCTTACTCAGCAAGTGCTGGAAGCCGTAAAGGCTTGTTACGGGGTTGAATTAACAGAAAAGGACGTTCAATTGCAGGAAACCCGTAAGGAGTTTGCCGGAGATTTGACTGTTGTTGTTTTTCCGTTTACCCGATATTCCAGAAAGTCGCCGGAAGAGACAGCGAAAGAGTTGGGAGAGTATTTGAAACAAAATATTGAAGAGGTGGAAACCTACAACGTGATCAAGGGATTTCTGAACGTGGTGATTTCCGCCGCTTATTGGATTGAGGTGTTGAACGAGGTGGCACGGGAAGAGAAGTACGGGTACGCGAAAGAACCGAGCGGGAAAACGTACATGATAGAGTATTCTTCACCGAACACGAACAAACCGTTGCATCTCGGGCATATCCGTAATAATTTCTTGGGTTGGTCGGTATCGGAGATACAGAAAGCGAACGGGCATCATGTGATTATGGTGAATCTGGTGAACGACCGCGGTATCCATATCTGCAAGAGTATGATTGCTTGGGAGAAGTTCGCCAATGGTGCTACTCCGGAAAGTACGGGAACGAAAGGCGACCATTTCGTGGGGGATTACTACGTGCGTTTTGATAAAGAATATAAAGCCCAGACGAAGGAGTTGATGGAGAAGGGCATGACGGAGGAAGAGGCAAAGAAGCAAGCCCCGATATTGCTGGAAGCGCAGGAGATGTTGCGTAAATGGGAAGCCGGGGACGAGAAAACGGTTGCCTTGTGGCGGAAGATGAATGACTGGGTGCTGAAAGGATTCGAGGAAACTTACAAGATGATGGGTATCACGTTCGATAAGGTGTATTTTGAATCGGAGACCTACAAGAAAGGACGTGATATCGTGTTGAAAGGGCTTGCCGACGGCGTGCTCTATCGGAAGGACACGGGTAGCGTGTGGGCGGACTTGACGGGTGACGGGTTGGACCATAAACTGTTGTTGCGTGACGACGGGACTTCCGTGTACATGACTCAAGATATCGGTACGGCTTACGACCGCTTCAACGAGTTTAACATGGACCAAGAGATATACGTGGTGGGTAACGAGCAGAACTATCATTTTCAAGTGTTATCGTTGGTTTGCAAGAAACTCGGTTTCGATTGGGCGGATAAGATTAAGCATCTCTCTTACGGTATGGTGGAACTGCCGGAGGGTAAGATGAAATCACGCGAGGGAACAGTGGTGGATGCCGATGATCTGATTGCCGAAATGATTCACACGGCACGGACGACTTCCGAGGAACTGGGAAAATTGGACGGCTACTCGGAAGAGGAGGCGGAAGACGTGTACCGTAAAGTGGCTCTCGGGGCGTTGAAATATTTTATCTTGAAAGTAGACCCGAAAAAGACCATGATGTTTAACCCGAAGGAATCTATAGATTTTAACGGGAACACGGGACCTTTTATCCAATATACTTATACGCGTATCCGGTCGGTATTGCGCAAGGCGGAGGAAGCCGGAATACAAATCGTACTGGGTGATATACATACCGGGTTGACGGAGAAGGAACAGAACTTGATTCGGTTTATCGCCAAGTTGCCCGCTGTCGTGAAAGAGGCGGGAGATAATTACAGTCCGGCTTTGCTTGGAAATTACGCTTACGATTTGGCGAAAGAATTTAATCAGTTCTACCACGATTATTCTATACTGAAAGAAGAGAACGAGCAGGTACGGAACTTGCGTTTGTTGTTGGCTCAGCAGTGTAGCGTGGCTATCCGTAGTGCGATGGGAATGTTGGGCGTTGAGATGCCGGAGAGAATGTAGACGGATTTTAGATTTAGGATTTATGATTTAAGATTTACGATTTAAGATAATGGAGAAAATTGAGCCTAAAGATATAAACGAGAATGTAATCCGGTTAATCGGGGACGAGTGGATGCTGGTGACGGCAGGTGACCGGGAGAAGTTCAATATGATGACGGCGAGTTGGGGAAGCATGGGCTTTCTTTGGAATAAACCGGTGGTGATGGTGTTCGTGCGACCGCAGCGGTACACGTTCGAGTTCTCGGAGAAACGCGATACATTCACGTTGTCGTTCTTTGACGAGAGGTATCGTCGGGCATTGAACGTGTGCGGTTCTGTTTCCGGTCGGGACACGGATAAGGTGAAGGAAAGCGGGTTGACACCTTATTTCACGGAAGCGGGGAATCCTGCTTTCGAGGAAGCATCTCTCGTGTTGGAGTGCCGGAAGTTGTATGCCGATTTCTTGAAGGAAGAGGCTTTCACGGAACGGAAGATTGTGGATGCCCAATACGGGCAAAAGGATTTCCACAAGATGTACGTGGCTGAAATTATTAATGCTTGGGTGAGGAAATAACGAATGGATTTATGTACATATCATAGTCATTGTACCTTTTGTGACGGTAAGGCTTCGGCGGAAGAGTTCGTGAAAGCGGCCATCGAAGCCGGGTTTCATAGTTATGGGGTATCTTCACATTCCCCGCTTCCGTTCGACACCCGGTGGTCGTTGAGCAAAGGAGATGTTGAGGCGTATTTGCGGGAAATGGAACGCTTGAAGAAACAATATGCCGGGCAAATCGAGTTGTACGTGGGGTTGGAGATTGATTACCTGAATGACGTCTGGGGACCCGCAAATGATTATTTCCAGCGGATGCCGTTGGATTACCGTATCGGTTCCGTGCATTTGGTGACGAATGGGGAAACTGGTGAGATGATGGATATGGACGGTAGTTTCGATGATTTCCGGGAGAATTTCCGGAACGTCTATCACGATGACCTGAAACATCTCGTGCGGGATTATTTTCGTTCTTCAGCCCGTATGGTTGAACTGGGAGGTTTTGATTTCGTGGCGCACTTGGATAAGATTTCCATGAACGGTTCGTTGGTGGAGCCGATGCTCACGGAGCAGGCGTGGTATAATGAATTGTTGAGGGAGTATTTGCAACTGATAGCCGAGAAAGGCGTTATGGTGGAAGTGAACACGAAAGCGTACACGAAAAAGGGATTGATGTTCCCGAATGTAAAATATTTCAAGTGGTTGAAGGAGTTGAATATTCCCGTGATGGTAAATTCGGATGCCCATTTGCCTCAATTGGTGAATGATAATCGGGAATTGGCATTCCGCTTGTTGCGGGACGCGGGAGTAAAGAGTACCATGCGCCTGCATCGCGGGGTATGGGAGGAAGTACCTATGTCGGAAATTAAAAATTGAAAGATGAATAAATGTCTGGTCATTTTAGGTTGTTTTTTGACCTTTGTGTTGTGTGGTTGTTCCGGGGAAGTAGAGGACGATTTGATAGATGTGCTGGTTAACGAGAAACAAGCCATTCATGATTATCTGAATCAGCACGCTACCGGGGAGGTGCTGGCAATCCCTTATTACAGTCGTAAAGGGATGTTGATTGATTCTATTTTTATTTTTAATCATAGTAGCAACGGTGACGTGGCTAAGGATTCCGGATGGGTGGTGATGGATTATGACATGTATGATCTGAATGATAAGGTATGGGATACCACGGATCCGGAAAAATGGAGTGAAGAGTTTACGCCGGGATATGCTTACGGCGGACCTGTGCTGCATCGGGTGGATACGGCGAGATATAATTTTTTAGGGGAGGCATTTCGGCATATCGGAGTGGGTGATGCCGGGGGTGAGGTGATTATCCCGTCGGTCTTGGGTGCGGTAGACGGGAGAACTTTGCGTTACAAGTTGACTTCTTATAATGTTTTCGATGATATCGCGGAGCATGAAAAAGAGTTGATGGATGCTTATATGGCTCCGTTTTCATCCGCCGACACTTTGCATGTTCTCCCGGGAGAGGTAAAATCGGATACGATTACCTATATTATATTTCTGGAAAGAGAGGGGGATACCCGGAAGTTGCAAACCGGGGATTCGGTTCTGCTGAATATGGTTTATGGGATACTGGATGAAAAAGGATTAAGTACTCGGACATTTAGGGCAATAAGGGAGGATACAACAAAGATATTGTTTAATGAACGGTGGCAAAGAGATATTCCCTCCGGGTTGACTAGAGGGTTGCAGCGATTGCAGCAAGGTGATTCGGCTCATATTCTTATCCCTTACGGGATGGCATACGGGGCAGCCGGGAGAACGCAGAGCGCACAAGGTGGTGGGAAGTATTATTTGGAACCTCCTTATTGTACATTGTGGTGTTGGGTAAGGATAAAGGAGATATTCCCACAAAATCAAGAAGAGTAGTATTTTTATAACAGCTAAATAAAAACGGAAAATGAAAAGAAATTATTGGATGATGATGCTTTGTCTGTTAGCAGGCGGTATTGCAGGTTGCTCGGATGATGACAATGGGCCGAGTTGGAAAGAGCTTTTTGATAAGGAGCAAGCCCTTATAAGGGAATTTATGAAAGATAAGAGTCCGAAGGATTCTGTTGTGTTTGATGTGGAATTCAAGAAGAAAAAGTTTCAAGATGTAGCTTATGTGTTTAATTACAGTACGGATAATAGCAAGGAGAAACCTAAAGACGGGCAATTTATTCTAGTGAATTATACTGATAGGACTTTAACTGGGAGTATCTTGGATGATACCAGATTATCGACTATTGGAGGAGAAAAAATTGAATATCCCCAATATCCGACGGGAGGACCCGTTTACGAGCAAGTTATATCGGATGAAGAAGTTTATTCTCGCTTTTTCAAATATTTCTCGGAGGGAACTTCTGGCTCTATTATTTTGTCGAGTTTGCTTAATGTTTCTTCGACTTACTTGTATCGCGAGTATAAGGTAGAGAAAATTATTGAGGGTAGTTTGTTGGAGTACGAGAAAGAGTTGATGCAAGGTTTCTTGACCGCACGAGATTTTCAAGGTGATATTATAAATGTACCGGAAACAGGAAATGATACGATTATCCAGATAGCAAAATGGGGAGAACCGGGGAGTGAGGCGATTTTAGTCACGGATAGTATTACCGTACATTGTAATGGGTATATATTGGATGAGTTCAGTAATAATTTTGATGAAGGGAAACTTCGTGCAGTCTTGAAAATGGACGAGGGAAAGGAAGAAACATGGAAAGTTTCTGATTTGATAGAAGGATTGAAAGTTGGTTTAACTAAAATGAACGTGGGAGAGCAAGCGTATATTCTTATACCTTCCGGCAGGGCATACGGGAAAGGAATTTTAAACTATAACTATCAATATGTCATGCCGCCTTATGCAACTCTCGTGTATGAGATTAAGATTTCTGATAGAAAACCTAATGCCAAGTAGCGATTAGTTTATGAATATTTGTCTGGAAAGCACCTTGGAGCTTGCCGTGGCTTGGGCGAGAGAAGTGGGGGAAGTGCAACGTTCTAATTTCAGGAGTGGTCATTTGGATATAGAGACGAAATCGACCGTACATGATGTGGTGACGAAAGTGGATAAGCTGAGTGAATCCATGTTGTTGGAGCGTATCGGGAAGCATTTCCCGGATCATAGTGTATTGGGAGAGGAGAGCGGTGAGCATGACTTGCATAGTGATTATCTGTGGGTGATAGACCCTTTGGACGGAACGAATAATTATAGCCAAGGACTGCCCGTGTACACTGTTTCTATCGGCTTGCAATACAAGGGTGAAACGGTATTAGGTGTCGTTTATGCTCCTTATACGGATGAGTTGTACACGGCTGTTCGGGGTAAAGGTGCTTTTCTGAACGGTAAACAGATTCATGTAGCTACTAAGACGGATTTGAATCAGAGTGTGTTAGCTACCGGGTTCCCGTATGATAAAGGGATAAATCCCGTTAATAATATTGATAATTTGAGCCGTATATTGCCGCATTTGCGAGGTATCCGGCGTATGGGTTCTGCTGCTTACGACCTTTGTAACGTGGCTGCCGGATTCTTGGACGGTTACTGGGAGCTCGGTCTGAAACTTTGGGATGTATGTGCCGGGGTTCTGATCGTACAGGAAGCCGGAGGAGTGGTAGAGCATTTCCGATATGATCGGGGAATAGCGATTATGACAGCGAATCCCAAGCTATTGGAAAAGATAAAAGATTATATACGATGAATGGGCTGTATAGCCCATTTTTCGTATCCAGATTTTATGATACAATTATCTCAAGCGATTTAATTTTTTCCCGGATAAGATAGAAAGTCTTTTTTTATTGTATAACTTTGCAACAAAGGAGTATTCTTTTATGGGAATAGATGTAACGCAAATCTTACATGGGGTGAATGATAAGAACGAGAAAGCATGGAAAAGTGTTTTCACGTATTATTATGCCGCGTTATGTTCTTATGCGGATCGAATTATTCGGGATGCTGTTGTGGCGGAGGATTTGGTGCAGGAGGTTTTGATGAATGTCTGGAAAAGTGAGCGTAAATTCCCTCAAGTAAATGATCTTACCTATTATCTTTATCGGTCGACTTACAATCAGGCAATGATGCATTTGCGCCGGGAGAAATTCCAAGAACGTTACGTGCAACAGGTCTTGCAGGAAGAAAGCGATTTCACGGATGAAGAATTTGCGGAAACGGTTCGGGAAGAGCTGGTACGGCAGCTTTATTTTTATATAGATGAACTTCCCGAGGAAAGAAGAAAAATAATCTTATTGAGTATAAAAGGATATTCCGGCAATCAAATTGCCGAAGAATTGGGTATTTCCATTAACACTATAAAGACTCAAAAGAATCGCGGATTCAAGTATTTACGGGAGAAGATGAAAGATTCCGCTCATTTGTTCTGGTTGACCGTATTCCTTTCTTGATAAAGAAATCATTTTTTTGAAAAATAATTCTCGTTTTTGTCACACCAAATGAAATGTCGTGCATTTTATGAGTGTAATTAGGAAATAAGATGAAAAGAGATTTAAATAAGATTGTGGCATTAATGCGTAAAGCGTATTCCGATACATTGCAGGATGAGGAACAGAAAGAGTTCGGGCAATTGATGGAGGATAAGGCTTTGCACGATGTCTATTCCGATGTGGAGGATGATGTTTATCTGGAAAAGCATTTTGCCCGTTACGAGCGTTTTTCTCCTGAAAAGGCCTACGAGATTTTCAAGAAACAGCAACAGAAAAACAAGATAAGGATTATCTTGCGGCGGGTGGCTGTAGCGGCTTGTTTTATTTTACCGTTGTTGGGTGCCGGGATGTGGATGATGTGGCAAGAAAAAAAACAAGAGCAGCCGGTGGTATTGGCAAAGCGGGAGAACGTGCAGTTGAAATTGTCGGACGGGCGTGTCGTGGACGTTTTGCAAGGAAACGAGATTCAGGAAAAAGGCGGTTCAACGATTCGGATGGAGGAAGGTTTGCTCTCGTACAAGCAAGATTCTGTTCATGGTGATGAATTAGTATATAATGAATTAAATGTACCGCTAGGGGGAGAGTGTAACGTGATTTTGGATGACGGGACGCGAGTGTGGGTGAATGCCGGGAGTAAAATAAAATATCCGGTTCGTTTCGCGAAAGAGAAGAGAGTGGTGTCCGTGAAAGGGGAAGTTTATTTCGATGTAACGAAAGACGGGCGTCCCTTTGTTGTGGAAACGGAATTGGGAAAAGTTAACGTGTTGGGAACTTCTTTCGGAGTGAGGGCATACAATGATGAAGCGGTGTTGACGACCTTGGTTTCCGGGAAAGTGATGTTCACGAGCAAGCAAGGCAAAAGCGTGACCCTATTGCCGAGAGAACAAGCAGTGGCTTCCCCGGGGGGAGCGTTGAGCAAGCGGGAAGTGAACGTGGAGGAGTATGTCGGGTGGAAAGACGGCTGGTATATCTTCAAGGAGGAACGCCTTGAAGATGTGATGTGTACCTTGTCGAGGTGGTATGGTATTACGATTTTCTACCAGAATCCCAAGGTGAAAGAGATTCGGTTCACGGGTAATCTGAAACGGTATGATTCTATCATAACTTTCTTGGAGGTGCTTGCCGCTTCGGAGGAGGTCAAATATAAAATAGATGGTGATGTAGTGTTCCTGTATGAATAAAAGAAAACACGGACAACAAATTTCCTAGGTCTGGAGTCCGTGCTCGATGTATTAATTTAAATACTTTACAAAGTTATGCAAAAAAACAAACGTTTTAGGTTTGGGGAGCTTTTTATGTACCAAAAAAAGATGTGGTGTATTATGAAATTAGCATGTATTCTAATTTTGGCGTTTAATTTGAGTGTTGCCGCTACTGCATTTTCGCAGAGTAAGGTGTCACTGGAGTTGAAAGATGCGACTATGGAAGAGTTTATTGCCGCGATGAAAGAGCAGACCGGCACACAGTTTTTGTATAACTCTTCTTTGTTGAAAGTAAGTGAGTTGATCACGGTAAACGTGAAAGACGAAGATTTTAGAGCGGTTCTGGATAAGGTGTTGTCGCCGTTGAGGTTGACTTACAACGTTGTTAATGACGTGGTTGTAATCAAACGTTTGCCTTATGTGGCTCCCGACAAAACGTGGAAGTTGAAAGGGAAGGTGACGGATCAAGCAGGAGAAGCCCTACCCGGTGTTACGGTTCGTTTGAAGGGAACTACTATTGGGATATCGACGGATATCGACGGGGCTTTTACCATGGAGATGAAGAAGGATATCGATACGTTGGTGGTTTCTTTCATCGGTATGAAGACTCAATTCGTGCCGGTGAAGCGTGAGAAGACGGAGTACGTGATCAAGCTGGAAGAGGATGTACAGGAGATGGACGAGGTGGTAGTGGTTTCAACCGGTTATCAGGATATTGACCGTCGTCGTTTGACGAGTGCCGTGACCACCTTGAAGATGGATGATATTAAGGTGGCGGGTATTGCTTCGATAGACAAGATGCTGGAGGGACACGTGCCGGGTATGATTTTTATGCAGAACTCCGGTCAAGCGGGTGCTGCCGCCCGAGTCAGAATCCGCGGTACTTCCACGGTGTTGGGTAATCAGGAACCGTTGTGGGTGTTGGACGGGGTGGTATTGGCTGATCCGGTGAACGTGGATCCGTCACAGTTGAACGACTTGGACTTCGTGAACTTGTTGGGGAACGCCATTTCCGGTTTGAACCCCGATGATATCGAGCAGATCGACGTGTTGAAAGATGCTGCTGCCACGGCTATTTACGGTACACGTGCCGCTAACGGTGTAATCGTGATTACGACGAAAAAAGGTAAAGTGGGACCTCCCTCTGTTACGTATTCTATTTCAGGAACTTTGAACCGTCGTCCCTATTATTCCGATCGGGAAATCAATCTGATGAACTCTCAAGAGCGTATTGATGTATCGCGGGAGATGTTCCACCGGGGAATGGAGTTTAAGAATGTTTCCAACTGGGTCGGGTACGAGGCGGCATATCTTGATTATAAAGCGGGAATACTATCGTTTGACCAATTCCAAGAAAAGGCGAATTATTATGAGCGGGTGAATACGGATTGGTTTGATATTTTGTGTGAAAACAGTTTTTCCAACAAACATACGTTGAGCGTGACGGGTGGTTCTCCGAATATTCGTTACTATGCTTCTGTCGGTTACAATGACGAGCGTGGGGTAATCAAAAAGGAAAAGAATCAGACTTATACGGCTAATTTGAAATTGAACGGGAATTTTGAGAAAGTGGATTTCCAGTTCGGTATTATCGGGAACGTGAATGAACGTAGATATACTCCCACGAGTGTAACTCAATACGCGTATGAAATGAGTCGTGCCATACCAGCTTACAATCCGGACGGCTCACGGTGGTTTTATATGAGAGGCTCAACTCGTGATCTTTCTTATCCTTTCAATATTGAAAATGAAATGGAAACTACTTACCAGACAATGAACACGCATTCCGTGACGTTTACAGGTAATTTAAAATATCGGCTTTTGCCTTATTTGAACGTGGAGGGAACAGCTTCTTACACTTTTGGACGCAATACACAGGAAACGGTGTACGAGGAAGATTCTTGGTATGTGGCAAAATTGCGTAAAAAGGGGAGTGATGATACATCTTCCGAATGTCCGCTAGGGGGAGAATTGAAGGAGAGTAGTACGGATAGCCGGAATTGGTTGGTGCGTTTGCAATTTAATTACAACCAGATGTTTAAGGATATCCATCAATTGAATGTCGCGTTGGGAGGGGAGATGTCTTCCAAACGGTATAATAGTTATGCGGCAACACACCGGGGATACTATCCGGAACGGGGGAAGACTTTTGCTTCCATAGATGGAACTTTCCTGTATAAATACGGTCAATATCGGGATTGGATGGCCAAGAATAAACCGACGATTTCCGAAACGCTGACGAATTTGACTTCGGCTTATTTGGCGATTACCTACACGTATGATAATCGTTATACCTTGAATTTCAATACTCGTATGGATGGTTCTAACCAGTTCGGTAGCCGGAGTAACGAGAAGTTATTGCCCATCTGGTCTGTTTCCGGACGTTGGGATGTGAAAGAGGATTTGTTGAAAAACAGCAATGCCGTCAATCGCTTGGCTTTGAAATTCTCTTACGGTCACCAAGGGAATATGTTGGATAACCAAACTTCCAAGATGATTATCGAGAAGGGAGATTTGAATAGTTGGTATAACGAGTTTTCATCTACGATAAAGTATTATCCTAATCCGGATTTGAAGTGGGAGTTGACTTCTTCTTACAATATTGATTTGGAGTTCAGTTTGTGGAAGGATAAGATTAGCGGTTCTATCGGTTATTACTACAAGCACACGAAAGATGCTTTCTTGAGTAAGAGTGTATCGGAAATCAACGGGGTATCGAGTTACGTGGTGAACAAGGGAGAGATTTCCAATCAAGGGGTGGAAGTGAGTTTGAGTTTTACTCCAATTAATCAGAAGGTGGATGCTTCCGGTAAGCGGGGATTCGTGTGGCGTTTTGACCCGCAGATTGGTCAGGTGGTGAATAGTTTGATTAGTAAAGCTATTAATAATAAGAACCGGACGGTGAAAGATAAAATCAAGTACACGGATTATTTGAGGGGATCGGTCGAATTGAAAGGTAAGCCATTGCAGACCTTTTACTCCTATCGTTTCAAAGGTTTGAGTTCGGTGGACGGTCGCCCGATTTTCTATGGTACGGAGGAAGAACAAGCAGATGCGTTGTACGAGAAGTATTGCAATATGACGGACGAAGAGGTCTGGGATGCGGTATTGGTGGAATCGGGAACTCGTGTACCCACGTTGCAGGGTGGTATCAACAACTATTTCGGTTATCGCCAGTTCGGTCTTTCCATGAATTTCGCATATAGTTTTGGAAATAAGGTGCGTTTGTTGAAATTGTGTGAAGATAATAATATTACTCCATACCCGGAACGGAATATGCGGAAAGAGTTTGTGAATCGTTGGCAGCGTCCGGGGGACGAGAATAAGACCAATATTCCGGGGGTGAAGGTTTCCGAGGCTGTGGATTTGCCGTGGTGGGGACAAAGCAAATACACCAGTAGTGGTAAAATGACACCGTTTGCCGGGAATAATATTTACGAGATGTATGACCAATCGGATTTACGCGTGGTGAGCGGTAACTATTTGAAATTGCAATCCGTGACATTCCGTTACAATGTGCATGATAAATTCTGCAAAAAATTGGGAATCAATTCGGCTTACTTGAGCTTGACGGGAACCAACCTGTTCACGATCACCAATAAGAAATTGAAAGGGCAGGACGTGACTCAATCGGGAGCCGCTCCGACCATAAACATGTCTTTGCGCCCGAATTATTCGTTTACGTTAAATGTAACATTTTAAATGCAGTAGGATATGAAGAGTAGAATATTATATATTTGTCTAATGAGCTGCTTGCCGGTATTGTTTACCGCTTGCGGGGATTTCCTTGAGGAGAAGTCGCAGAATCTTGCCTACGTGGAGAAAGTGGCGGATTTGAACGAGTTGTTGATCGGTGAAGGATATTTAAGTGGAGGATATTCAATAGATACCTTGAATGCTGGTATCCTGAACAAGTGGGGTAGTATATGGAATATGAATACGGTGACGAATAAAATACCTGTAAATTATTTCCCTTATATTCATTTGATGGATGATGATGCGACCGAATATTTGCTCTGTGAAAAAAGCATCGCTAACACGGAAAAGAATTATATTCGCAAGAAAGCCGCTAATTTACATCATTGGCAACCGGACCCTTTTTATGATTCGGAAAATGCGGAGATATATGATGGGAATTGGCAGAGTATGTGGAAACGTATTGCTGCGATGAATTCTGTTATCTATCAGGTCAATGAAATGCGCGGTAAAGAAGATGATGAAGTGTTGTGTAATAAGGTTGAAGGAGAAGCTCGTTTTTTGCGTGCGCAGTACTATTTCTATATGGCGAATTTATACGGTAAGCCTTATCGGAAGGCATCTGCTTCTACTGATCCGTGTATTCCTTTGAAGACATCGGAAGAAATTGAAGATAAATATTTCAGTCGGGCAACGTGTGAGGAGGTATATCGTCAAGTTGTGAAAGATCTGGAACAAGCTACCGTGTTGCTTCGGGGAATAGAGCAAACGACTAAGTACCGGACAAATCAGACAGCCGCTTTCGCTTTGTTGAGCCGCGTACATCTTTTTATGGAGAATTACGAGGCTGCTATCGCGGCTGCCGATAGCGTTATCGGGAATCCGGATTATTATTTGCGGGATTTAAAGGCTTATCAGCGCGGTAGTGCCGTGTACGTGACTTCTCCCGAGGTGATTTTCACGCATGGACCGAATATCATGGCGGTGATTCATGCTCCGGTTGTGGTGTCTGGTAGTGGCGTGAATCAACAACGAATAAGTTCAGGTTACACGACTTCGGAAGATTTGTTGGCTTGTTATGGTGAGAATGATAATGATATGCGTTTGAAAGCGTTTTTCATCGAGCGTCCGGCACCCGGAAACGGTTGGCGATGCGTGAAAACTCAGTTTAACGCGGAAGAGGTTTCCGATATTATGGCTATTCGCGTGCCGGAGGTTTACTTGAACAAGGCGGAGGCATTGGCTTTGTTGGGGCGTGATGCAGAGGCTATCGAAGTGTTGAATGAATTGAGAGAGAGACGTTTGAAAGTGGCGGGAGCGGTAACGGAAAGCGGTGAAAGGTTGGTAAACTTTATCCGTGATGAGCGCAGACGGGAATTGTGTTTCGAGGGACACCGCTGGTTTGATTTGCGCCGTTATGCCGTGAATAGTGTGTATCCTTACGAGAAGGAGATTCGCCATATTTCTTACGATTTTCTGGAAGGAAGTGGTGTATACCGGGCGGGTACTTACGTGTTGAAGCCTTATTCTCAGGATGCTGCAGCTTATATGTTGCCTATCCCGAGATACGCTATCGAGTTCAACGAGGGTACGTTGACTAACGAGGTACGTCCTTCAAGAGAAGTAGTTGTAGAATAATAAAATTGTACGGAGATGAGAAAATATACATGGCTTATAGGTTTGTTTGTCTTGTTTGCATGGGCTTGCGGGGACAACGATGATGATTTTAAACCTTTCGGGGGCGAGCGCAATTGGCTTGTGGTGGAGGATAGCGATGACCCGATTGACGCTCAGCGGTATAGGATATTCCGGAATACAGGAGTTCCCGTATATTACAATGATACGATCGGTAGCGAAACGCGTTATACTTTGGCAACGGGAGAACCTTACACCTATTACGAGGTATTGCAGGTATTTTACAGCCCGGGTAGTGTGACTCCCGGTAAATTACAGGCAAACTATACTTTGGTGCGTGATCGGGATAGAGTGAAACCTGTTTTGGATTTTTTGGAAACCGATGCTTTGCCCCGGGTTCCGGAGTCGGTGTACCTGCCGAGTATTCTTTTGGTGGATTCATTGAAAACGCCCTCGGGAGATACGATTGCTTACAAGGGATTGAATACAATCGTGTTGAGTAAGGTGAAGGATTTCGATAAAGTGGATCAAAAGTTGTACCGGGGAGTTTTCCTTGCAACTTTGGTGGCAAATACGCTGGCCATTTCCGATGGCGAGTGGCTGGAAGATTATTTTTACGCGATTACTTATCGGGTAAATCCGACGAATAAAAGTTACATGTATTCAACCGGGGATAAGGTAGTGGGAACTGCCGTGTATAAGGCTTATGTCGGGCTTGATGTTCCGGCTGAAGAGCAAACGTTGGGTGGTTTGGGTTTTATCGGAACTTATCGGAAACCGAGTGGTTCGGCAGAAAGAATGTGGGAAGTACCGAGTAAAAGCCAAGACGTAAGGCAATATTGTATAGAGATATTCGCCAATACGGAAGCTGAATTTACGGCAAAACACGGTCAGTATCCGGTGGTGATGGAGAAATACGAGGTGATGAAGCAGAAATTGGAGAAATACGGTTTTACGTTCGAATAATCTTTGAGTTTATAGTTATAGAGTGTTTTTAGTTTATAAGGTTTATAGAGTGCGTGTAATAATGCACTTTATACTCCTTATGTCTTTCAAAAATATGAGGTTTGATTGTATATATGTTTGTAAATCAATATAATGTATGAAAAGTATGAGTATTAGTATGAGATTTTTAGCGTTGTTGCTCTGTCTTGTGATGGTGGGACAGGTATCGGAAGGTGCAGAGCGGAAAAAAGACAAGAAGAAAAAGGGGCAGCCTGTTGCTGCTGTCGACAGCACGAAGGTGAAACCCAAGGGCATTCCGGCTATCAAAGATTTTATCAAAGCCAATGCCGTGAAGCACGCGGGAATGTTCAACGTGTACGAGCAAGCAGACCGCTACTTCATGGAGATTCCAGACGAATTACTGGGACGGGATGTATTCGTGTTTGTTTCCTTGATTAAAGGCTCTGCCAAGGCACAGAGAAGCAATACTGACATGATGGGGTACGGTGGTGACGCCTTGTACAGCAAAGTTATCCGTTTTGAAAAAGGACCGAAAGACAGAATGTATCTGCACGAGCCTCGGTTCACTACCGTGATGCCGGATACCGCGAATGCTTTGTATGGGGCTATCGAGGCTTCCGATTTGATGCCGATAGTAAACGGGTTGGATATAAAGGCTAAATCGGAAAACTCTTCTTTGATTGATATCACGGATTTGTACAAGTCCGATCACTACTATTTCTCATTGAAAGGTGCTGCCGAGATGTTGAATTTGGGAGCTTATCAGGCAGACCAGTCATACACGACTACAATCAGCAGCTACCCGAATAACATCATATTCCGTTCCGTGCGGAGTTATGCCCCGGGGAAGGCACCCAAAGTGCGTCCGGGAATGCAGGCCCCGAAAATGGATCCGACCACATGGGAAATGGCGGCTTCGTGGTATTTGTTGCCGGAGGAGCCGATGCGTCCCCGTTTTGCCGACCCGCGGATCGGGATATTTTACAGTAATAAATCCGCTTTCAGTCACGAGAACAAGGGCATAGAGCCAAGGTATTACGCGAATCGCTGGCGATTGGAACCTGCTGACGAGATTGCTTTCAGGCAGGGGAGATTGGTGGAACCGAAGCAACCGATCGTGTTCTACGTGGATAACGCTTTCCCGGAAAGCTGGAAAAAGTATATCCGTGCCGGGGTGGAGGAATGGCAAAAGGCGTTTGAAGAAATAGGATTCAGAAACGCGATTGTCGCGAAGGAGTTTCCAATGGATGATCCCGCGTTTGATCCCGATAACTTGAAGTATTCCTGTGTACGATATTCCCCGTCGCCGGTGGCGAACGCCATGGGACCCTCGTGGACGGATCCCCGGACGGGCGAGATATTGAATGCCTCGGTGTACTTGTACCACAATCTGGTGAAACTGGTGCAGGACTGGCGTTTCTTGCAGACTTCTCCCGCTGACGCTGACGTGCGCAAGGTGATGTTCGACGAGGAAACCTTGGGGGAATGTATCTGTTACGTGGTGGCGCATGAAGTAGGACACTGTCTGGCGTTGATGCACAATATGTCCGGTTCGGCAGTCATACCGACGGATTCGTTGCGCTCCCCGTCGTTCACGGGTAAATACGGGACGACGTACTCGATCATGGATTACGCCCGTAACAATTACGTGGCGCAACCCGGTGATAAAGAACGGGGGGTGAAATTGACCCCGCCGCGCTTGGGCGTGTATGATTTGTATGCTATCAAATGGTTGTACACCCCGTTATTGGATGCCAAGAGTGCTAAAGAAGAGGTGCCGACGCTGAATCAATGGATTACCGAGAAGTCGGGGGACCCGGTGTATCGTTACGGGAAGCAACAGATTTTTGCCCGTTTTGACCCGAGTTCCGTGGAGGAAGACTTGGGGGATGACGCTATGAAATCGTCTGCTTATGGAGTGAAGAACCTGAAATATGTATTGGATAACATGAGCGATTGGGTGGGGAAAGATGACCCGGACTATACTTTCCGTCAGGGAATGTATAACGAGATCGTTTACCAGTACGTGCGTTACGTGAATCACGTGTTATTGAATATCGGGGGATTATACCTGAACGAGCGTTATGACGGGGACGAGTTGCCGAGTTTCGCGGTCGTGCCGAAAGAGAAACAGCAACGGGCTCTTCGTTTCCTGTTGGAACAGATCGGGAACATGGATTGGTTGAATGCTGCCAAGATGCAGGCGCAATGGCCGTTGATGAGTAATATTTCTTCCGAGTTGGAAGACAAAATATTCGGGGCGGTGATGTCCCGTCTGGCTTCCGTGGCGTTGAGTGCCGTGAAGGACGAGAACCCGGAAACATACACTCCGCGGGAGTTCTTGGCGGACGTGCAGGATTTCGTGTTTGCCCCGACCAAAAAAGGAAAAACACTCACCGTGCCGGAAAAGAATCTGCAAATGAAACTGTTGTCTAACGTGATGCTGTTCTCTGGGGTGGCGAAGAAAGGAATATCCGGCGATCCCCTGTCCGTGGTGTCCGTGAGCCGGATGATAGAGGTCCCGGAGTGCGTGAAGGCTTTAAGCAGAGAGAGATACGGTGTTCTTCCCGCTGAATGGTTAGGTATGTTTACCAATCAGGAAACGGTAGAGGCTTGCGGGGAAGCGGTTCCGGTTCCGGAGAGTTTACCGAAGTATCTCGAGCGGCAGGGTTTCGGTTACTGGGTGAACGTCAATTCCAATATGGTCGTTGAGCCGTTGGATCACCTGTATTTCGATATGTTGAAGAGAATACAAGTTCTGGTAAAAAGTAAGGCGAACACGGGTTCTGAGGATACCCGCCAGCATTACCGGTTACTACTCTACAAGTTGGAACAAGCATTTAAATAACTCATCCTATGAAAAGAATAATATGCATCATATGGGTATCTTTTTTCTTGTTCGGACTTTGTAATGAAGGGATGGCAAGGAAGAAAAAACAAGATGCCAAAAAAGAACAGCGAGAGAAACAATCTCCTTACGACAAGCTCTTCAAGGGAAAGACGATGAAGACCTCCAAGGGGTTGATGACCGTACATAAATGGAAGGATAAAGTATATGTAGAATTTCCCGTCGAGTTGTTGGGAAAGGATATGATGCTTGTTTCTTCTATCGAAGATATCAGCGATAACGGAGAAGGGGTAGTCGGACAGTTTGCCGGTTATTCTTTGCCGCTTTGTTTTACCCGTTTGGATTCGTTTTTGCATGCTCGAATCTCGTTAATTGACAAACCACTGAACAACAGTAACCAGCGGAATATAGACGAGGCGATAGACCAAGCAAACGCGGGCGGGATTTACGCCATGTTCAAAGTTTTAGCTTTTACACCGGATAGTAGTGCTATCGTGGTAGACATGACCTCTCTATTTATGGAGTATTCCCCGTACACGACTCCCTTTGCTCCGTACGCTGCCAATTCATTTTACGGGTGGATAGCCCGGGAGCATGACTATAAAAAGGAATGCTCTTTCCTGAAAGACGTGAAAGCTTTTGACAATAACATTGCCGTGCAGTGTGAACTCGGGTTCGTGGAGAATCAATATTTGTTCGGGGCTTTCAAGATAGTTCCCGGTGACGTGAAAGTATCGGTAACCGTGAATAAGATTCTGTTGCAGTTGCCCGAGGAACAAATGAAACCCCGTCTGGCAGATCCCCGTCTGGGGGTTGCCTATACACGGGTTTCTCATTTCCCGGACGAGAGGAAACCGCTGGAACAAACGCATTACACGAAGCGTTGGCGTCTGGAGCCGGCGGATGAGGCTGCTTATAACCGGGGAGAATTGGTCGAGCCTGAAAAGCCGATCGTGTTTTATATGGATTCATTGATGCCGCGGACATGGAAAAAGTACGTGAAAGAAGGCGTGGAAGCGTGGAATCGGGCGTTTGAGGCAATCGGGTTTAAAGACGCGGTACGGGTGGTGGATTTCCCGCGGAATGACCCGGAGTTTGACGCTAATAATATAAAATATTCGACGATTCGTTACGCTCCCCTGTGGTTGGATATGCAGAGTTCAATGCATATAGACCCGAGAACGGGCGAGATATTGAATGCTTCCCTGTATTTGTATGACGGCATGGTGTCCGGCTTGCAGGACGAACGGAAATTAACCACGATGGCTGCTGACCCGGGGGTGAGAAAGGCTTTCCTGTCGGAAGAAATAGTAGGTGATCTGATTCGCTCAACCGTGATGCGGGAAACGGGAATCAACTTGGGACTCCTTTACAACGCGGGAGCTTCGAGTGTCTACCCGGTTGATTCGTTGCGTTCTCCCGCGTTCACGCGAGAGTACGGGCTAAGTCCGTCGATTATGGATGATGTACCCTGTAACTATATTGCCCAGCCGGGAGATTTGGAACGGGGGGTGCGAATGACTCCCAAAGGATTGGGCGAGTATGATTATTATGTCATTCATTGGCTGTACAAACCGATTTTCCCAGCGGCGACACCTTGGGATGAGTTTGCCGTTTTGGACGGGTGGATCAAGGAGGGACGGGGTAACCCGAATCTTCGTTACGGTAAAATGCCTTACTATTATTATGATCCTACCTCTTTTCCCGGGGATTTGGGTGATGACCACCTGAAGGCTTTACGCTATGCGATCAATAACTTGAAACTCTCTTTGCGGCATTTCTACCGGTGGTATGCGGATGAGGATGTCGATCAACGGAAACGTGCGGCCATGTATAACGCTTTGGGGTATCAATTGCGCAAGCGGATTAATGACCTTTCCGTGAATTTGGGCGGATTTTATCAGCATGAGGCATTCTCGGATGAAAACACGCCTTCTTATGTCGTGGTACCCCGGGAAACACAAAGGGCGGCATTGAAATATATGGTCGAACTGGCGAAAGACCTCTCGTGGCTGGATAACAAAGAGGTGGAGCGTAAACTGGAAATCAGAAATTCGATGGAAGACCAGATTCGCGGTTTCATACTGGGAACATTGACATTCAGGATAAAATACGTGGCTCTCGGCGCAGAGAAAGGCGGGGATTATTCCGTGAAAGAATATGTGAATGATATCTACAATACCGTGTGGGAAGGTACGATCAAGAACCGCCCGTTGAAGAAGTACGAGATGGATTTGCAAAAAGACTTTCTGGGGAGTGTGGTTGCCTCGTCGACCGCGGCCACGACGGCGGGGAATTTTACGCCTCGCAAGGGATTGGTGGAAAGTGAACTCGCGGAGTTACCGGGTATCGATCGGCGGCAGGTGGAAAGCATGATGATGACAGCGAGAGAACGTGGCGGATTCTCGCCGAATATGCGTGTCGTGATGCCGGGTGATTACGTGTCGGTAGACCATTACTTCAATATGTTGTTCCGGATTCAGGATTTGTTGAAAGGGGCAGTGACGAAAAGTACGGGGGATACACGTTTGCATTACGAGTATTTGTTGTACAAGATCAGGAAGATGCTAGATAATAAATAATGTTTGTATAAATAATTAAATCACGTATGGAAGAACCAATTATTAGAGTGGAAAATTTATCCCATCGTTACAGTATTCAATGGGCGATTCGGGATATAAGTTTCGAAATCACCGGAAATGGTATTTACGGGTTGCTGGGATCGAACGGTGCCGGGAAATCAACCACGATGAATATCATTTGCGGGGTGTTGAAACAGACGCAGGGAGATGTCTGGATCAAGGGAATCAATTTGCGGGAAAACCCGGTAGAGGCAAAGAAGCATCTGGGTTTTCTCCCCCAAAAACCACCTTTACATTCGGATCTTACCGTGGAGGAGTACTTGATTCATTGCGCGAATATGCGGTTGATGCCGGGAAAAGAGATTCCCGGGGCGGTGAGGGATGTTATGGTACGTTGCGGCATATCACATTTCGCCAAACGTCTGATTCGTAATTTATCGGGAGGATACCAGCAACGGTTGGGAATAGCGCAGGCTATTATTCATAACCCCGATTTCGTGGTGCTGGATGAACCGACCAACGGGCTCGATCCGAACCAAATCGTGGAAATACGCCACTTGATCAAGGAGATTGCCGAGGAACGGACGATTATTCTGTCGACTCATATCTTGTCTGAAGTGCAGGCTACCTGTGATTATATCCGGATGATCGAGGAAGGGCAGCTCGTGTTCGCCGGGACGGTGGATGATTTCGACAATTATATCGTGCCGGACACGTTGGTCGTTTCTTTGATAAACACGCCGGCAGCGGAAGAGTTGAAAGCCATCGAGGGTGTGCTCGGCGTGGAGGAATTGGGCGGTAAAAATTACCGGGTACGCTTTGACGACGCTACTGGGGTAACGGAACGTATCGTGGAAACCAGCGTGGCGAAGGGATGGAGATTGTCGGGTATTCAGGTGGAAAAAAATTCCATGGATTCCATTTTTGCCGTGTTATCAAAGAAGTAAATCACTCTATAAACTGATAAAAAGATGAAGACAATATATAAAATAGCCCGGACCGAATTGCAAACTTTATTCTATTCGCCGGTGGCATGGTTGATTCTGGTGATTTTTACTTTTCAAGCGAGCATGGCGTTTACCGATATGCTGGGAGGATACGTCAGAAGCCAGTCGCTGGGCTACCGCCTGTGGAGCGTGACGGAAGGAACTTTTGGCGGGATGCGCGGTTTGTTTACTCAAATGCAGCAATACCTGTATCTCTATATCCCCTTGTTGACCATGGGATTGATGAGCAGGGAGTTAAGTAGCGGTTCCATTAAATTACTCTATTCGTCACCCGTGATGAACACGCAGATTATTCTCGGGAAATACCTTTCTATGATGATTTACGGGCTCGTGTTGACGGGAATATTGATGGTGTACATGATCTTTGCCCTGTTCGCCGTGAAGTCTGCCGATTTCCCGGCTATGCTTTCCGGTTTACTGGGGCTTTATTTGCTGCTTTGCGCTTACGCGGCAATAGGTTTGTTCATGTCGAGCGTTACTTCTTACCAAGTCGTCGCGGCCATGGGAACGCTGGCTATACTTGCGGTATTAAATTACGTGAAAGGTATGTGGCAGGATATCGAATTTGTGCGTGATATCACCTATTGGCTGGCGATCGGCGGACGTGCGGACGAATTTATCCGGGGACTGATATGCAGTGAAGATGTTTTGTATTTCGTGATTGTTATCGTGCTTTTTCTGATGTTGTCCATTATCCGCCTGCAAGGACGGCGTCAGAAAACTTCGTGGATGGTGACGTGGGGAAAATATGCCGGAGTGGTTGTTATTGCTATGCTTATGGGGTTCCTCACTTCCCGTCCCAAGTTAATGGCTTTCTATGATGCGACACGTACCAAAATGCGCACGTTGACACCTAATAGTCAGGATATCGTGGCAAGAATGGACGGTGGGTTGACAATCACTACTTTCGTGAATATATTGGAAGAGAATTACTGGGCCGGTTTGCCCCGGAGCGTGAACGATGATCTCCGGCGTTTCAGAATGTACACGCGCTTCAAGCCGGAGATTAAAATGAAGTACATTTACTATTATGACAAGGCTGAAAATCCCTCGCTGGATAAGTCTTACCCGAACTTGTCCGATCGGGGACGGATGTTAAAACGTGCCGAGATATGGGATCTGGATTCGAATATGTTTATGCGCCCGGAAGAAGTGAAGAAAATAGTAGACTTGAAACCCGAGGGGAATCGTTTCGTACGTCTGTTGGAAAGGGATAACGGGGAAAAGACTTTCTTGCGGATATTCGACGATCTGCAACGCTTCCCCTTTGAAACAGAGATTTCGGCATCGTTCAAACGATTGGTCATGGAACTGCCTTTGGTCGGTTTCGTGAAAGGTCATGGCGAGCGGGATTGTATCCGGGAAGGTGATCGGGATTATAACCGCTTCGCTCAAGATAAGCCTTTCCGTTATTCTTTGATTAACCAAGGATTTGATTTCACGGAAGTAACATTGGATAAACCCATACCGGAAAAAGTGGATATCATCGTGATTGCCGATATGCGTTACGCGATGACGGAACAGGAGAAAGCGAATCTGGACGCTTATATTGCCCGCGGCGGTAATCTGGTTGTCGCCGGAGAACCTCGTCGGCAGGAGGTGATGAACCCGATCGTGGAACAATTCGGTGTGAAATTCTTACCGGGACGTCTGGTAAAAGTCAGCGAGAATTTTGACCCTGATTTTATTATCGCTCGTCCGACCAAGGAAGCACAGGATATTGCTTACATTTTTGAGACTCTCTATCGCCGGGAATACGTGGTGACAATGCCGGGTTCTACGGCATTGGAGTATACCGAAGATAAAGGATTCAAAGTAACCCCGCTTTTCGTGAGCGACACGATCGGTAGTTGGAACGAGGTGGAAACAACCGATTTTCTGGATGATACCGTCCGTCTGAATCCTGCCGCGGGTGAAGTGGAGCGCTCGTATCCGACCGTGTTGGCATTATCACGCCAAATGGGTGATAAGGAGCAACGAATCGTTATTCTCGGTGATGCCGATTGCTTGAGTAACGGGGAGATTAGTATATCCCGGAAAGATGTTCCGGCAGCTAACTATTATTTAATCTCCGGTTCTTTCTTCTGGCTCTCCGAAGAGGAGGTGCCGATTGATGTGCGGCGTCCGACACCCCCCGATAACGCGGTGAACTTGGGGATGGACGGCATGTATTATTGGAAAATCGTACTGATGGGGCTTTGGCCTGCCATTCTGGCATTCTTCGCTATCTTTATTTGGGTACGCCGGAGAGGGAGGTGATGAGTACTCGAAAACGAGAAGATTGAGAACTATCCCCTTTACACGGGGCTGTTAGAGGGGATAGTTTTGTAAAGAGAATATTTCGCGTGTTTGACATTTAAATAAAATTCGTATTATGAAGTGTAGTTTATTGATTGCAGTGTTGTTATGCTGTACGGTAATGGAAGTAAGTGCTCAGTCAAAGGATACTACTTCTCAGAAAAAAATAATTCAAAAAGAAGTTTCGCGACAAGTGTTGTGGACTTATAATGTATTCTTTTTGAACAAGGGAGAGAAAATGAAAATAAAAGAGTCTATTATTCAAAAAGGGACTCAGCTTACTGTCGAGGTGGCTTGGAATCCGGAATTAATAGAGAAAATAGTTTTTGATACTCTGGTCTATAAGGTGACACCTCAGGATATTAAAAACTGCAAATATACATTCGTGATTAAACCGGAAAAAACGACGACCTATCACTATAAATTTTATAACCGAAACGGTAAAGAGCGCCTAGCTTCTCGTAAAGTTACCGTGACAGATAAAAATGGGGTTGAAATAAGGGAGGAGGAATTAAAAAGTACCGGCAAGGCAAAAAGTAAGTAAAGTTTAGTTCTAGTCATCAAAAAACAAGTATTATGAAAATTAAAGTATTAATAATAATCATGTGCCTTTTTATTGTGGCTTTGTTTACAACAAATATTTCAATGGCACAAAGTATTACTGCTTCCGAAACAACCGTGGAGATGTATCAAGGAGAAGAGTATGATACAGAATTAACAGTTAATGCAAACGGGTATAGAGTGGTAGAAAGGTCGTATGAGTCAAGTAATCCGTATGTTGTAACTGTAATGGAACTCAATTATTATAGTTTAACAAATAATATATTCAAGTGGATTCTGAGATTCATGGGGGCTGCGCCAATGGAAGTCGGGATTGCTATAATAACTGCTACTGTAATATTTGAAGATGAGTATGGAAGCGGTATAACGATATTTGCATCATCAAGGATATCTGTCATGGTAAGGGGGGCTTTTGAACCGCTACAAGTATCATTCGCTTTGGATAATACAATGAGCAGTGATGCAATAAAAGAAGATGATTAGTAGTATCTGAACTTTATTCTAATTACTATAAATACAATAATCATGGATTTGAAAAACGTAAAAGTGGTAGCATCATACGAAGCCAGATTGGTGTGTCGTTCGTTTAACTTTTGGGTATTGTTTTTGCTTGCCGTGGGAGGAATTTCTTTATGGCAATGGCTGATACAAGGGAAGGTGACTCTGTCGAGTTGGAGTTGGTTGATGTACCACCAAACGTTTTCTTTTCCGCTGGTGAATGCTTATTTCTACAACATTGTACAGAGTTTTTTTGTAATCTTCTTGGTGACTGATTTGTTTTCCCGGGAACGACGAGGGGAAACGATAGCGTCACTACATGCCCGCCCCGTGGGCAACGGGGAATATCTTCTCGGTAAGACGGTGGGGAGCATTTCAGTACTTCTTGTAGTAGGGATTTTTTCTTTGCTCGTGTGCTGCGGGATGAACATCTGGGGGAGTCGGGCTCCTTTTAACCCGTTGTATTACTTGTATTATTTCCTGACATTGACGATACCATCGCTGGTATTCTTCACCGGATTTGCCTTGTGGATAACGTGGTTGACCCGTTATCGGGTATTGTCGATGTTATTATTATTCGTGTTTCTCTATTGCTCGGTAGCAATTTTACCGAGTGTGTTCCACGGACTGTTTGATTTCACGGGGAGTGCATTGTCAAATGTTTTCTCCGTGGCGACCGGACACGTGGAAGGCTGGAATTATTTTTTCCATCGCTTGGCTTATTTATTAGCGGGACTTGGCTTTATCTGTTGGACAATTCGTTTGCAGGAACGATTACCGAACGAGCGGCGAAAGGTAATCCGATTTAGTTACGGTGGCATCATTTTACTATCTGTCGGGATACTATTAGGTGGTATTTACGCTCGTGGCTTCGTGCGGGAGAAAACAGCACGTGATGAATATCGTGCTGCTTTTGTTCGTCATGCCGGAGAAGAGTCTTGTCGAGTGTCGTGGCATAGCATCACGCTTCGTCAAACCGGTGAGCGGATCATATCTACTAGCGACTTGACATTACGCAACCCAAACGATAAACCGGTATCTCGTCCGGTGTTATACTTGAATCCGGGGTTAGAGGTGACATGTTTGGAAGAACGAGGCAAAGCGCTGGACTTTACTCGTGACGGTCAGGTGATAATGATAGATCGTTCCCTTGCAGCCGGAGATAGTATCCATTTATTCATGCGTTATTCCGGTGTGCCGGACGGTCGGATTGCCTATCTGGACTTGGATGATGCGGCGTATTACGACACGAAACGTGATAATAATTTCTTCCGAATGGGGCGTCGCCACGTGCTGGTGAGTGATGCCTCGTTGGTACTGGTTCCGGAGGTAATGTGGTATCCCGTGACCGTACCGCCGGTTAATCCTTCTTTCCCATTCTTGTCGGGGCGTGATTACACGCTTTATCGTCTCCGGGTGGTAGACCCCGTTCAACCGATTGTGCTGTCACAGGGTGAACGGGAGCAACAAGGTGATACGCTACTGTTTTTACCGCCCCGCCCGTTGGAAGGAATTTCTCTTTGTGCCGGGAATTACGAGTACCGGACGATAAATCTGCAGGGTATACAGGTGGATTGGTATTATTTTAAAGGACATGATTTTGTAACACCTATCATTAAACAATTTGATGAAAAAGAGTTATTAGAGCAAATAGGAAAGGATGTTCTAATGAATTTAGGAAAGATTGCTTCTTTTTCTATTTATGACTCGGGGAAAGTAGATAGTATTTCAGACTTTATGGTACGTCGGGATTGGTACACGGGAGAGGGAAGTCGCTTGCGGTTAGTGGAGACGCCACTTCCGTTTGTTTCCCATGCCCGGGTATGGAAAGGGCGAAGCGAGTACATTCAACCGGGAATGATATTGTTGGGCGAGCGAGGAATGGGAATGGACATGGATGCTTATACATTCTTTTTGAAGCAAGACGCGAAACAAACTGAAGAGCTGGTGCGTCTGGTGATGGGCTCCCGTTTTATGACGACTCCTCTTTTTAAGCAGGCAAAAATCAAAAATATGAATAACCCGTTTCTGGCAAAGTTCAATTCCGAGGCTTACACGAGTTATGCTTGGATGTTATACCCGTATTGTAGCCTGCCTCTTTTTTTAGAACCGGCGGTGACAATCACCTCTTCCCGTTACTGGACGATTGATCGGGTATTAAAACAATTTATTGCCAAGGGAAAAGATTATAGCACAAAATCTTATTCAAGAATTAGAAAAGAAATAATAACTGATAATAGCGATTTAGCTGCTCACTTTTATTTACAGAATCACTCGTTGGAGGAAGCGGTACAAGATCCGAGTGTATCGCCTTACGTTTTGCAGAAAATGATGGATTTGAAAATGATGACTTTGTTGGATCAGGTGGCAGTTTATGTTTCACAAGGGAAGTTCTATCATTTTTTGCGCTCTTTTTATACCACACATTACGGGGAAGTTCCCCTTGACACGTTGTGCCATGCTATACAATCGAAGTTGGGATTTGATTTCAATCAAGTATTACAAACATGGGGATCGCAAGCCGCAACTAGTTTTCGGGTTCAAGATTTAAAAGTTGAACGGATCGAACCGGGATATGGTCACGGGTCGATGGCTCGTTTCCAAATTTGGAACGCGGGAAAGCACCCCGGTTTTGTCGTTTATTCTTTTTACCCGAGAGAATTCAATTATCTTTTACTTCAGCCGGGTGAATGCAAAGAAGTCCATTTACTAGGGTATTCCAACGCATTTACACTGGATTTGGGTATCTCTCGTAATCTCCCATCGGTAATGCGTGTCATGGAAGCCGGAACAACCCGGGACACGATGGAACGGATACAAGATATATCCCCATCGGTATTTGAACCGAAGCTTGGAGAAATCACGGTCGACAACGAAGACCCCGGCTTCCGATTAATTCTTCCCAAGGCTAAATGGTTTGATTTATTCTTTAAAAAGGAATCAGATGGCAGAAATGACGGAGGGATGATCTTGACGGGGCCTTGGCGTAAAGAGTTTGCAGGAAAATACTATGGGCATGAGTACAGGAGTGTTTATCTGAAGAAAGCCGAGAACGGAGCCTCTCAAGCGGAGTGGTCGGCTGATATTCCGGAGGATGGAATTTATGAGATTTTCGTGATGTGCCCCGATATAATGTTTTATATTCCCGAGGTACAATACTATACGGTAAGCGGCGAGGAATTGGAAGCCAAGGAGATAGTGCTTCCTTGGGAAAAAGGGGAATGGGCTTCTTTAGGTCAATTTGAATTGAAACAAGGGAAATCATTCGTCGTGTTGAATGATAGATCCCCGAAAGAGGAAGAGAAGGAAAAGGATAAACCTCACTTCCCTTCTCAGACAATGACCGTGGCCGATGCCGTGAAGTGGGTGAAGGTCGATTGCATTTACTAATTTATTGTTGGGAATTATAAATTGAAAGGATGAAGATAGATTTATGAAAATAAAACTTTGAATTATAGTGTCGAAACGTGTGAGTTTTCTTTCTTTAAAGGGGCATTCCGGTGAGAATCGGGATGCTTCTTCTATTTTTCTCCACGGGATGATTTCTATATTTTTACAAGTCGGGGAGTGCTTTTTTGAAAAAGTCTTGTATATTTGTCTGAAAGAAGTGAAGGTGTTTATTATGATAGAAGGTACGGAGAATAAACTCGTGTTAACGAAAAGTGTTTACAAAGAGATATTTATGGAATACTACAAACCATTATGTCTTTTTGCCCGGAAAATGCTGTCATGTGAAGAGGATGCCGAAGATATGGTACATAACGTGTTTTTGGCAATATGGGAAAAGAAAATGAGTTTCATTGATAAGAGTCACTTGAAGGCTTATCTTTTTCAGGCTGTATACAATCAATCATTGACTTTTATTCGACATCGGAATTTTACAACCCGTTTGCAAGAGGGCGAGGGAGAAGAGAGGGCGGATGATAATAATTATTTGAAACAGCGGATTGAAACAGAAGTATTTCTGGAAATATTAAAGGCTATCGATCAGCTGCCGGAACGTCGGAAGGAGATTTTCAGATTGAGTTATATTGACGGATTAAAAATATCTGAAGTGGCTGAAAGATTGGAAATTGCCGAAGAAACCGTGCGAGCGCAAAGAGTAAAAGCCCGGAAACAATTGCAAGTTATTCTGAAAGATTTGTTTCCGCTTTGTTGTTGTCTTTTTTTCTCCGATATATGTTAAAATGAAATACTTTTTCTGTTTCGGGTAACTCATTTCGAATGTTCGTTAGTCTTGAATATAGATAACGGACAATTATGAGGACGGAAGAAAAAATAATAGACCAGATGACTCGTTTATTCCTAAAAGAAGTTTTTGAAAAGCTTACCTTGGAGGAAGAGAAGGAGTTGAATGATTGGATTCGATCGGATTCCGGCAATAAGGAATGGTATGAGGAAATGAAAACGCTCCGGTTTATGGAAAGGGATTATCGATATTATACGGGAATTTCTAAAGAGGAACGGGTGTGGAAGCGATTGGAACATGATATGAATCGTAAATTCCGGTGGTATCGTTGGGCTTGGGGCTATTCTTCGGCGGCAGTTATCGTTTTAGTGATCTGTTCGATATTCTTTTTACGGAAAGATACCAAAAAACAAAAAGAGATTACGCAGCCGGAATGTGTACATGAATTAGCACTGATTTCTTTGGTCGTTAATAATAATAAGGATTCTATTTTACTTGGTATAAACAAGAATATTGAAATTTCTTTGGCGGGTGTCCGTAATGAAAATAATACATTGATTTACGATACTGTAGCGCAAATGGAGAAAAGGACGGGATATCATACATTGATAGTTGGGCGTGGCGGAGAGTATCAGTTGACTTTGTCTGACGGGACTATTGTTTGGTTGAATTCCGAATCTTCGTTGAGGTATCCGGCTCATTTTAGTGGTAATCTGCGGGAAGTGGAATTGAAGGGAGAGGGCTTTTTTCAAGTATGTCATAATGAATCAATACCCTTTGTCGTAAAAAGTGGTGATTTCAATGTTGAAGTATTGGGTACCTCGTTTAATATTATGAATTACACGGATGAACAGTGTGCACAAGTCACGCTCGCTACAGGAAAATTGCGAGTGAATCAAGGAGAACGGCACGTGGTGATACATCCGGAGCAACAGGTACAATTAGGAGAAGATAAATTTGAAACGCGCAGAGTTGATACTCGCTATTACACTTCATGGATAGAAAATAAATTTATGTTCGATGATGAGCCGTTGAGTGTGATTGTTCGTAGACTGGCTCGTTGGTATAATCTGGATTACGAGTTTAAGGATCCCACTCTGGTAAATACCCGATTTTCGGGGCAACTATTGAAGTATGATGATATTACAAAAGCTTTTGAATTGTTAGAGATGACAACAGATGTACATTTCATTATTAACCAAAAAACAATATTGATTATGAGAAAGGATAAGTAAGATTGTAAATACAATAAAACCGGAGTGGGGACTCCGGCTCTATAAAAGTATCTCATCACTTGATGATGAGTAGTCGTGACTCAAAGATACAAAAATTAATTAAACGATCAAATATCTGACTTGTATTGTACTGTTTGGAACGGTATAGGATGCTGTATACCTGAATATTTGATGAGTTAAAACCAATGATGATGAAAAAAAATATGAAGTATTTATTTGGATGGCTTTCCGTGATTCTTCTACTTTTATCCTGTCCGATATACGCTCAAGAACAGGATTATTTAAAAAAGAAGTTAGATGTGGCTTACGATAATGCCACGATAAAAGATATTTTGACAGATTTGACGAAAAAAGTTGGGGTCGAATTCTTGTATAATCAAGATGAGGTAAAACAAGTACCATTGCGGACCTTTACAATGAATCGAGTGACACTGAAAGAGGTACTGGATCGCTGTTTAAAAGGTACGAAGCTAGGGTATAAATATATTGATGGGATGATTGTCATCACCTTGCTGAAAGGGGAACAAACAGCTAATTTGAAAAAGATTACGGGGAAAATAACTTCAACGGAAGGAGAACCCTTAGCCGGGGCTACGGTCAAGCTAAAAGGTACAACTTTGGGGGTGGCGGCGGATGTTGACGGAAATTATGTTCTCAGTCTTCCGGAAACAAAGGATATGATGCTGGTAGTATCGTTTATCGGGATGAAGACGAAAGAAGTGAAGATTGTCCCGAAAATGACGGTATGTAACGTGCAACTTGAAGAAGATGATATACAAATGGAGGATGTTGTCGTGACGGGCTATGCTAATATCAGAAAATCAAGTTTCACGGGTAATACCGTGAGAGTTATGTCGGATGAATTGAAAAAGGTTTCTTCTCGTAATTTAATAGCGGCCTTACAGAATTTTGATCCTTCTTTGCGAATCCAAGAGAATTCGGAATGGGGATCTGATCCCAATGCTCTGCCGGAGTTCTATATAAGAGGACGTTCCGGAATCGGAATAAAGGATTTGGATCGGAATGATTTATCAAAATCTTCTCTACAGGGAAATCCGAATCTTCCTTTGTTTATCATGGACGGATTCGAAGTGTCGGTAGAAAAAATATATGATTTTGATATGAATCGGGTAGAGTCTATCGAGATATTAAAAGATGCGGCAGCTACTGCTATGTATGGCTCCCGCGGGGCTAATGGTGTGGTCGTGTTGACAACTATTGCTCCGAAGCCCGGTCAAATACGTGTTACTTATAATTTTGACGGATCGCTTACCGCTCCGGATTTGTCAGACTATAATCTGATGAATGCGGCGGAGAAACTGGAAGCAGAAAAACGTTCCGGTTGTTATGATGCGACGGAAGCCGGAGAATTATTGAAAAAACAGCAAGAATATAATTCGAAAATGTACAACGTCCAAAAAGGTGTGGACACGTATTGGTTATCCAAACCTTTACGCACGGTTTTCAATCACAAACATAGCGTGTACGTGGAAGGTGGTTCTGATAATTTACGTTTCGGGATTGATCTGAAATATGATAATCAAGATGGAGTTATGAAAGGTTCGTACCGGGATAGAACCGGGGTAGGTTTTTCCGTGGATTATCGTTTCAAGAAGTTGCAAATTAAAAATTATATCTCTTACAATGTGACGAGAGCGAAGGAATCTCCTTATGGAAGTTTCCGTGATTACACGAAAAAGTTGCCCTATGACGAGTATAAGGATGAAATGGGAAATTACTTGAAACAGACCCGCATGTGGCATGACGGTAGTGTCGGAGATATTCAAAATCCGCTGTACGAGGCGACACTTTCTTCCTTTGAACGGCAATCCTATTGGGAATTAATGGATAATATCAGTGTAAATTGGTACGTTTTGGACGTTTTACAGCTGAAAGGTGATTTTAGTGTGACAAAGAAAGATTCAAAAAACGATCGGTTCACGGATCCGAAGTCTTCGAAATATGATTTTTTGCAGGGGACGGACTTGAAAAGAGGAGAACTTTTCAGATACGGTGCAGAGAGTTTGGAATGGAATCTGAATCTGGTGTTGATGTTTAATAAGATGATAGAGAAGCATAATATTAATTTTACTTTAGGTATTAATGCCGTAGATAAATCCTCGTCGAACGAAACAGCATCGTATAAAGGATTTCCATCCGCGGAGATGTGGAAACCAGCTTACGCTTTCGAGATTGTGTCAAAGCCCGCGTTTAATGAAAATGCTTCCCGTTTGTTTGGGGCATTGTCTTTTTTGAATTACTCGTATAACGATATTTATTTATTGGATTTATCCTGTCGTTTTGACGGTTCGTCGGAATTCGGGACGAACAAAAAATTTGCGCCATTCTGGTCTAGCGGCGTGGGAATAAATCTGCATAATTACAAGTTTTTTAAAGAACTTATGCCGAACCTCAATATATTGAAAATTCGGGCAACTTACGGGCAAACCGGTAAGGTAAACTTTGCTCCTTTTGAAGCGCAGACTATGTACACGACTTACACGAATGATTGGTATTCCACGGGTTTTGGTGCTATTATTCAATCATTGGGTAATCGGAACTTGAGATGGGAAAAGACAAACACGTGGGACATGGGGTTTGATCTTAAGATTTTTAACGGGGCTTTCGATATGCGTTTCTCTTATTATAACAAAAAAACGGTTGATTTGGTTACGGATGTAACCATACCCTCCTCTTCCGGTTTCGGTTCCTATAAAGATAATCTGGGAGAAGTACGAAATAAAGGGATAGAGATTTCTTTGAAGAGTATGATCGTGAATCAAAAAGATTTATTGGTTTCCGTGTATGCCAATATAGCACACAATAAAAATGAAATATTGAAAATATCCGAGTCTTTAGCTGCTTACAACGAGAAGGTGAACGAATATTATACCACGAAAGATGTGGATCGGGATTATTCGAAAGCGTTGACAAAATATATTCCCGGAGGATCGTTAACTTCAATTTTTGCCATGCGGTCTTTGGGGATAGATCCGGCAAACGGGGATGAACTTTTCTTGAAAAGTGACGGTTCTACAACCTACGAATGGAACCCCACGGAAGTGACCGTCGTGGGTAACACGGAGCCGGATGCCCAAGGATCTTTCGGACTGAACGTGAGTTACAGGAATTTCTTCTTGTATTGTTCTTTCTTGTATGAATTCGGGGGACAACGTTATAATTATACTTTGGTAAATGACGTGGAAAATGCAGATATTTATAATTATAATGCGGACAAACGAGTACTCGCCGACCGCTGGCAGAAGGAGGGGGATCTTTCTTCGTTGAAAGATATTCGTGACCGCGATGTCACGACAAGCCCTACCTCTCGTTTCGTGCAGGATTATAACGTGCTGTCATTAAATTCTTTATCCTTGGGGTATGATTTTAAGCCGGATCTGATAAAAACGATTGGATTGAGTATGTTGAGATTGCAGTTTAATATGGGGGATATTGTCCGTTTTTCTTCCGTGAAACAGGAACGGGGATTGTCGTACCCGTATGCTCGGACATTTAATATATCCTTGAATGCAAGTTTTTAATTTAAAATGAAACGATATGAAATACGGTAAGGTATATTTATGGGTATTGACAGTGATACTTTTCAGTTCTTGTAATGACTGGTTGACCGTTACACCGGAAAACAAGACACAGGAAGATGATCTTTTTAAGACCGGAGATGGGTATCGGGTAGCACTGAACGGTCTTTATCAGCAGATGTCCGAAAGTTCATTGTACGGGCAGGAATTAACTTGGGGATTTATGAGTATTCTCTCGCAGAATTACGTGTACGAAAACTTGAAATCTAAAGGATATAAAGACGCGGGTGCTTATGAATACGGGACGAGTGAATGTTCGGGAATTATTGACGGAATTTGGCGTAAACTGTATAACACGATCGCGAATTGCAATAATTTAATTCAAAGAATAGAGACGGTCAACCCGAATCTTTTCGAGTTGAAAGAGTTGGAACGAAATATGATTATGGGAGAGGCTTATTCGATACGGGCTTTCTGTCAGTTTGAATTGTTACGACTTTTTGCCCCGGCTCCTGCGGTAGATGATAAAAAAGTTTATTTGGCGTATGTTACCGAGTATCCCACTATTGTTGGGAAAAAATTATCGGTAACGGATTACCTTGATTTAGTGATTACCGATTTGAAAAAAGGAAAACAACTGTTGGCTACATTTGATACCATTACTCCTTATGTCAACGGAGTTTTGAAGTATTGGTTCAGGATGGAATGCAGTAATTATCCCTCTTCTCCCGGTTCGTTTTTCAACGCGAGAGGCACTCGTTTGGATTATTATGCAACAACAGCACTTTTGGCTCGTGTGTATCAGTATGCTGATATGCAGGAACCGGCTCTTAAAGAAGCTAGAGAAATACTGGAATGCGGGTATTTTGAATTTACCCCCGTGAGTCAATTATCTATGGATCAGATAAACGATCGGAACCAGAAAGCCCATTGTGACATTATGTTTTCCCTGTATAATAATAAGGAGAATAAAATAGCTGAATCTTATTATAACGGTACGGCAGGCTTTATGGAGATCAAAGGTATGAATAATCTTTTTTCTGAAGATGGTGATGATTATCGGAAAGCCTATATGGTGATAAAATCTTATGATAGTAAAGATATATCCATAAAGTGGCGGGAAAGTTCGAATCAAGAAATATTTACCCAACAAAATCCCTTGATCCCGGTGATTCGTTTAAGTGAAATCTATTATATCGCCGGAGAGGCTATTTTTGAGCAGAACCCCGGGCAAGCTATAGATTGGTTGGATGAAGCACGTTTGGGACGGGGGTGTAAAACTCGTTTGCCGAGAGAGATGACTAAAGATGAATACCTAGAGCGTGTCATTTTAGATGCCCGGCGGGAATACATAGCCGAAGGGCAGTTATTTTACCTCTATAAACGTTTGAATCATCCTGTCGTGGATGACGGGAAAACAATCGTGTTGAGAGAAAAGTTTGTTCTTCCTGTTCCTGATAGTGATTTAGTCAGTTTTTAATTAAAAAAGAGGCATGAAAACCTGTTATACTTATTTCACTGCAAAATTAACTAAATATTTTCATATAATCGTTACATATTGGTTACAATTTAGTTATGCATCTACCCGCAGAGGAATATTTTACCAGTAGAGGCGAAATTTATCACGCCCGTAGAGCCATCCGCGTGTCGGAATGTGCTCAATCACACCCCTACGTATTTCGGAACGTGATGACGAGTGGATGAGCCCAGCGAATAACCAGGCCCTACGAATGTAAAATGTTTTGCCCGAAAAACACCCCAAAAACAGGGTTTCAAAACTTGCAAAATAGAAAAAATCAATAGGCTTGCAGGATGCAAAACAGGAGATTGGCAGGGTGGAAAAAACGTATTTTTAAGTAAAAACATAGCGTTGGC
>QWCH01001010.1_pt1 | contig 46720 bp, 44 predicted proteins | sample 1972671 | NCBI WGS metagenome assembly QWCH01 (sample SAMN09866713, study PRJNA288562) | Human gut metagenome isolate term3_stool, whole genome shotgun sequencing... | isolation source: gut | host: Homo sapiens | place: USA: California
TTACCAGTATACCGCAATAGGAGGTTTTACTCATGCTAAAGCTATTTTTCTTCCCCCAGTAGAACTGGGGGTTTATTTCCACGCCTTAAGGCACCAAGAAAAGGCACATAAGCCGACTGATCCGGCTTATGTGCCAACAAACACAAATCGATTTCGACCTCTTCGCAAGAAGCCATACCGATACCGCATTCTCACATAGCCGGACCGGGGAGAGGGAATGGTAAACATGGCAGACTTCTCCTTTCGCAGGAGGGAATCTCTAATTATTTATTTTTATCTCATCATATGTTTTCTTTTTCCGCAATAGTCTCAGCCTGCTCCCGCCGCTTTCGATACTCCTCCAAATACCGGTCCAGACAGACCTTGTTGACGGCAGCCGAGATCGTGCTGCGCAGGAGATCCTTGGCATCAGACTCGGTTTCACCAAGTCCCTCCACGGCAGGAGCGACACCAAACGCTGCGCCGAGCATATTCTCAAACTCATCGCAGAAGTAGTCATAGGCGGTCTGAAGGGGATAGCACTCCTCCTGTATGCTAAACATCAGTCGTATTAACCGAGCTCTTTCATATTCAAAAATCATATTATGATATTTTGGTAACAACGTATCGAGTGTTTCTTGGTCATTGTATTTACGGCAAATGTTGATAAAACGGCTCAGTGCGGTATATGTGGGAATGTAGTCTTCGTCTGTAAGCATTCGCCACTCAGTTTCTGTATAACCGTTAATAAAAAAGAAATTGCTGACTTTGTAACTACTGTATATTCCGGGATATCTTCTGTCAGACGCGAGGTTGGATACGGTATGAGTATCATAGCTCAACCCATATTTGTCCATTATCTGTTTCTCACGGTCCTCCAGCCAGAGGTCATATTTTTTCCTCATGGCAATTACCTGTTCTTTTGGGAACAAATGAATCTTCATTCGATGAATCAGCCGTTTTACATCATCTTTGGTAACATCGAAGAAGTCATCATCCATTACCATGCGCTGCTCCTTTTCGGTCAGCTTGCTAAAATATAAGTGTTTTTCCATTTTGGTCACCTCCCTTCGTGTGGTTTTGTACCATAAATTTACCACGAAGAACTCCCCCCATTCGAGAAGGCAATTTCCAATCCAACCCATTTTACCGATATCCCCCCATAGAAATCCGTTTGCTCCTAATTTTTTGTCAAAAAAAGAGACTCCGAATGGAGCCCACAAATGACTAAAAAACTTTTGAAAAAATTTTCCCCCCCATAGATTTCCGAAGAGCCACGTGAAATTTTATTTGCTTTTTGTGCCGCTCTTCGATACAATAGCTGTATGCAGGCTACTTCTCAGCCGCAACTCTTAGGAAAGCAGGAGTCGTCATGATTGAAACAAAGAGCAAGGTTAGTCTTTCCCAGTCTGCATACAACCAAATCAAGGACGCGATCTGTCAGGGGCAGATTGCCCCCGGCGACATTCTCAGTGAGAGCCAGCTTGCCTCCCAACTCAGCATGAGCCGCACGCCGGTGCGCGAGGCGCTGCGCACGCTTGCAAGTGAGGGCTTCGTCGATATCCGCAACGGCATCGGCGCTTACGTCAAGCCCCTGTCCTCCAAGGACATGGAGGATCTTTACGAGGTGCGTTGCCTGCTGGAGATGCAGGCGATCAAAACCTCGATCTACCGCATCCCTGACGCGGAGATCAACGCGCTGGAGCAGCGCTTCCAAGCCATCTGCGACGCCTGCGAGCGCGGCGAGCATCCGGGACAGGGCGAGGTCACCAAGCTGGACTGGGAGCTGCACTCCTTGCTTGTCAAGCACTGCACGAACAAGTACATCAAGGAGATCATCGCCAGCAATAACTCCAACCTGCGCCGCTACCAATCCCTTTCTGTGGACGCGCTTGGCGACATGCATGAAAGCGCCCGGCAGCACCTTGAGATCCTTCGCGTGCTGCGCACGCGCGACCTCAGGCAGCTGAGTGAGACCCTACGCACACATCTGCTCTGGTCCGCGAACCTGCTCCATTCCGACTATTGAAAAAGCCGTCTGCCCTCCTTGCGTGGGCAGGCGATTTTTTGCCGCCGCGCGCCGATAAAATGGTTGACAAAGCGGACGGCTGCCACTATAATAGCAGCATGAACACAGCCTGTATACAGTCTGCATATCGCGTGGACTTTGGCCTGTTCTGCGCATAGCAAGGAGGTTATTATGCCGATTCTTCTGGAAGAGGATCTGCGGCGTCCACTGCCGCGCATGTATCGCGTGCGCCAGCGCTTCGACGAGACTTGCCTTACGGATATCGAGGGTACCGTGCGGCGCGAGATGGCAAAGCCGGAGGTCCGCGCGCGGGTAAAGCCCGGTATGCGCGTGGCGGTCGGCGTGGGCAGCCGGGGAATCCAGAATCTGTACCGCATCGTGGAGACGACGGTGCGCTGCCTCATCGAGCTGGGGGCGAAGCCCTTCATCGTTTCGGCAATGGGAAGCCACGGCGGCGGTACGGAGGAGGGGCAGCGTGAGGTGCTTGCCGGATACGGTGTGACCGAGGAGCGTCTGGGCGTTCCGGTCGTGACGACGGTGGACACCGTGCATCTCGGCGACTGCGCGAACGGCCGTCCCGTGTGGTTTGATCGTGCCGCGTATGAGGCGGACCTGATCATACCCATCAATCGCGTGAAGCTGCATACCGACTTTGTCGGCCCCATTCAGAGCGGCCTTTGCAAGATGCTCGTTATCGGCCTTGGCAACCACAAGGGCTGCTCGGCTGTGCATGAGGAAGCGCCGGAGGTATTTGCCGACGTGATCGAGGAAACGGCACGGCTGATTTTGAAAAAAGCGCCGATCGGCTTCGGCATCGCAATTCTGGAAAATGCTTACGACAAGACTTATGCCGTCGAAGCGGTCCCTGCCGAGGGGCTGATCGAGCGTGAAAAGGAGCTTGTGCAGATCGCGCGGGGCAATATGCCCTATATCATGCTCGACGAAGCGGACGTCATCGTTTGTGACGAGATCGGCAAGGACGTTTCCGGCGCTGGCTTTGATCCCAACATTCTCGGCCGAAGCTCCGTGCTGAAGAAGTTCGTGCTGCATATCCCGAAGTATCAGCGCCTCGTGCTGCTGGACGTAACGCCGGCAAGCCACGGCAACGGCATCGGTGTGGGCTTGTTCGATGTTATCACAAGGAAGGTCGCCGACCAGCTGGACCTGGAGGCGATGTACGCCAACGCAATCGCCTGCAACTGCCTGATCGACGCATCGGTCCCCTGCACGGTGGACGATGCGGAAACGGCAGTCCGCGTGGCGCTCAAATGCTGCCGCAATATCGACCGAGACGATCCGAAGATCATCCGCATCAAAAACACGCTCCACCTTGGGGAGATCGAGGTTTCCGAGGCGCTGCTCGGCGAGGTGGCGAAGAATCCGCGCATGTCTCTTATTCAGGAATGACCGTCCAATAAAAAACAGGAGGGAAATACATGATTCTCAACGATGGACAGAAAGCCATGCTGGAGGGCAAATATGGCGAGGGCGCAGCCTATGCCATGAAGATCCAGGTCGGCATCGGCGAGTGCTTTGACGCACAGCGCATGGTGCCGATCAAGCGGGCGCATGTGGCCCTGAGCAATCAGGACGGCGACCTCTGGTTTGCCGAGAAGCTGGTCAAGGCCGGCGCGCGCTGCCGCGTGGCGCCTACGCTCAACCCGGGCTTCTGCACCGGCCACTTTACCGGCGCCTGCGCCCACCCCGCGGATGCGGAGGACATTGCTCACATGATCCGCACGGACAATGCCTACCGTGCGCTCGGCGCGGTACTCAGCTACAACTGCACCCCCTACATCGCCACCAATGTGCCGAACTTCGGCGAGGTCTGCGCGTTCTCCGAATCCAGTGCCACGCCGTACGTCAACGCCGTCTGGGGCGCGCGCTCCAACCGCGAGAGCGCCAACAGCGCGCTGTGCGCGGCCATCACGGGCTGCGTTCCCGAATACGGCCTGCTGCTCGATGAGAACCGCAAGGGCAACGTCCTCGTTCGCGTCGAGGCCAACATGAAGAGCGCCTATGAGTATCATCTGCTCGGCATGATGGGCGACAAGATCGGCGAGGGCATCCCCGTGTTCACGGGCCTGCCGAAAGTCATCACCCCGGAAGCACTGCGCAACCTCGGCGCACAGCTCAATACCTCCGGCGCCTACGGCATGTACCACATCGTCGGCTTTACGCCCGAGGCGCCCACACTGGAGGCTGCTTTCGGCGGCAAGAAGCCGGAGCGCGAGGTCGTTATCACCGATCAGGACCTCAAGGACTTCGAGGAGAAGTTCTGCGACGAGACGCATGACGGCAAGGTGGACTTTGCCATGTTCGGCTGCCCGCACTTTACGCTGGAGGAGGCCAAGTACATCGCCGAACATATTGAAGGCAAGAAGCTCGCTATCCCCATGTATATCCTCGTCTCCAGCCACGCGCTGCAGATGGCGGAGCGCATGGGCGTGAACGACATTCTGACCGCCGCGGGCGCGGAGCTGATCTCCGACTCCTGCCCCGACCAACCCTGCTGGCACTATCTCAAAGGCAAGGTCGGCATCACCGAGTCCCCCAAGTGTGCGTACTATCCCCGCCGCCGCGGGATCAACTTTGTCATCCGTGACCTCGATACCTGCATCGAGGCCGCTCTGACCGGAGAGGTGAAGTAATATGGGAAAGAAGTTTGCATGTCATAAGATTTCGGAGGGCAAGGCGCAGGCTGAAGCCATCATCTCCAAGGATCGCATCATGTTCTATCAGGTCCGTCCCGAGGACGGCATGATGGAGGAAAAGAACCACTACCTTGAGGGCCGCATCATTGCCAAGAAGGTCCTGCTCTTCCCAGGCGGCAAGGGCAGCTCCGTCGTTCAGCAGGACGGCCTGTACCATCTCGACCGCTTCCACAACATGCCCTCCGCGCTGATCGTGCAGGACCCCGACCCCGTGCTGGTCGCGGGCGCGATCATCATGGAGATCCCCATGGTCGATCGTCTGCCCGAGGAGTTCTATGCGACCGTCAAGGACGGCGACACGCTGCTCGTCAACGCCGACGAGGGCTTCGTCGAGATCGTATAACAAAAGAAAACCTCTCTCATATAGGAAGCGCCCCAGCGCGGATTTTTTCCGTGCTGGGGCGCTTCCTTGTTTTTTGATGCCTGTACAAGCCGCGGTCACGGCAGCCTTGAGGTCCTGCGCCAGATCTTCATCCGCTCTGCCTCACGGATCAGTTGCTCTCTGAACTGCGGGGCGGCAACGGAGATGAGCATCTCCGCGCGCTCCCAGACCGACGCGCCCTTCACGTTCACCATGCCGTACTCAGTGACGAAATACTGAAGGTTGCAGCGCGTGTCGGTGACGACCGAGCCTTCGCGGAGGGTCGGGCGGATGCGGCTGTGCGCGATGCCGTTTTTATCGGTCACGGTGGACGAGCAACAAATGAAGCTCTTTCCGCCCTTGGAGAGATAGGCACCCAGCACAAAGTCCTGCTGTCCGCCAGAGCCGCTGATGTGGCGGCAGCCGGAGCTTTCCGCATTTACCTGCCCGAACAGATCGATGTCCACCGCATTGTTGATGGAGATGAAGTTGTCGATCTGCGAGATCACACGCGCGTCGTTGGTGTATGCCACCGACGCAGCGCGGCAGCCCGGATTCTCGTGCAGATAGTCGTAGAGCGACTGCTTGCCGGCAGCAAAGGAGAATACCTGAAGCCCGCGGTCGATGTTCTTTTTGCTGCCGGTGATCTTGCCCGCCCTCGCAAGCTCCACGAAGGCGTCCACATACATCTCGGTATGCACGCCGAGGTCTCTCAGGTCGGTCTGCGCAATCAGTGCGCCCACTGCGTTGGGCATGCCACCGATCCCCAACTGGAGGCATGCCCCGTTCGGGATCTGTGCCACGATCTGGTTCGCCACCGCCTGATCCACTGCCGACGCCTGCGCAGCGGGCAGGGTGTGCAGCGGCTGATCATCGCCCTCGACCACCGCGTACACCTGACTGATGTGTATTTTGGTGTCGTCACCGCCTTGGCAGGTGGGATAATTTTTGTTGACCTCAAGGATCACGTACTCCGCCCGCTCGAGCATGGCTTGCAGGTGCGAGGCGTTCAGCCCGTAGCTGAAGTAGCCGTCCTCATCCATGGGGGCGGTCTGGATGAGCGCCGCGCGAAGCGGCGGGATGTTTTCCTGATAGTACCTCGGAAGCTCTGAGTACCGCAGGGGGATATAGTAGGCAAGCCCCTCGTCCGCGAGCCGCCGCTCCAGCCCACTCATGTGCCACGAATTCCAGATAAAGTGGCGCTCCGTCTCCGGGACGGAGAAGATGGCGGGCCGCGCCATCAGCACTGCGCCGCGCACCTTCACGTCCCACAGTTGCTCGTAGCGGGCAGCCAGCGCGCGGTCCAGCGCCACAGGGGCGCAGGTGCTCCAGCCGTAGTCCACCCAGTCCCCACTCCGCACCACCTCTACCGCGCGCTCAGGGGTGGCCAGTTTTTTTCTGTACTCTGCTTTGATATCCATTACGCTCACTCCCGCATTGCAGTTTCGTTCTCTTGGGGAAGCAGAAGCTCTATCAGCGCCTGCTGGCTCAACCCCACGATGTGGCGCTCGACCGGGACCTCCGCCAGCTTGGCGGTCAGCTCCTCTCGGTCAAGACGCAGACCGTTCAGCCGCTCGACCAGTCGCTCCGTTCCGTCCAGACTGAAAAAATCGCCGTACAGGTGCAGACCGTCGATACGGCCCCGCTGGATCTCAAAGCGCGCCTCCACGCAGCCGCAGCCCTCTATCCGCGCTCTTCTCACCAGCGAGCCGGAGGGGCTGCTGCCGTAGTTCCACTCCCAGCTTCTATACCGGGAATTCCGAAGGCGGCGGATCTCAGATCGGTCGCGCTCGCTCCACGCGACCTGCGGGATATCCCCGCCGGAGAAGATCTCCTCGAGCAGGCGCTGCGAAAAATCCTCCAAGGTCAGTCCATCGGGCAGATAGGGCTTCAGGTTGGTCACCCGGCTGCGCACGCTTTTGACGCCCTTCGCCTGCAATTTACTGTTCGACACGCGCAGAGCGTCCGCCACCGCGGTGAGGTCGGAATCGAAAAGAATCGTTCCGTGGTGCATCACGCGGCCGTTCCTTCGGTACTGCGCGTTCCTAGAAAACTTTTTCCCGTCCACGGTGATGTCGTTGCGCCCACTCAGCTCCGCCTCCACGGCAAAGGCGCGCAGCGTCCGGATCACGGGCTGGCAGAACAGCCGCAGATCCATCTGCTCGCCCTGCTCCTGCCGGACGACGAAGGTGAAGTTCAGGTTGCCAAGATCGTGGTACACCGCGCCGCCGCTAGACAGGCGGCGCACGACTTGGATCTCCCGTTCGCGGATCACAGGCTCGTTGATCTCCGCGAAGGTGTTCTGGTGCCGTCCGATGATGACGGAGCGGTCGTTCTGCCAGAGCATCACATAGTCCTGCTCCGGGTCCAGACGGTCGAACACATACTGCTCCATCGCCAGATTGAAGCTCGGGTCGTTAGAGCAGGGCGGAACGTATCTCATTCGCATGGGATGCCTCCCTTTTTTCTCAGTGTTTCCGCTGTCCTTTGCAGAAGCGGTGTCATCAACGCCGCCATCTGCTTATGCCCCTCTCTGCCGGGGTGCAGACCGTCCACGAACCAGCTTCCGGGGAAGTCCGGCAGGGCGGCAAAGAGATGGTAAAAATCGGCGACTGGGACGCGGAAGGCATTTCCGATCCGCAGGATCCACTGAACGTAGTCGCGGCACACCGTGTCCACCTGTCGGAAGTCCGTCACGGGCGCCCAAAGCGGCGAAACATGCTGCCAGTCGAGCGGAAGCGGTGTGGCGAGAACGGGCTGGATGCCCGCCGCCATCGTTTGCTGCAAAAGGGCGAACAGATTGGCCCTAGCCGTCAGGTCCGTGCCGGTGGAAACCATATCGTTCCCGCCACCCAGCAGCACCGCGATATCCGGCGACTGGCGCAGCACATCCCTCTCAAATCTTGCCAGCATCCCGCCGGTCGTGTCGCCGCTGATCCCACGGTTGACCACGGTATACCCGGTCTGCTCCGCCACAAGAGAGCTCCACCGCTCCTTATGCAGCACGCCCATTCCATAGATCAGGCTGTCACCCAAGCAAAGGATCTTCATCCTCAATTCCTCCTTGTGTTTTCCTGCCTGCGATTCTTTTACAAAAGGCGACCATCCGACCACGGATAGCCGCCTTCTGTCCTTATCAGCTGTGGATCGCCTGTCCCAGCGCGACCAGACACGCCTCGCGCAGCGCCTCGGAAACGCTCGGGTGCGGGAAGATGGTCGCTGCGACATCCTCCAGACCGCACTCCTGCGCGATCAGGGAAGCAGCGGTGGTCACGATCTCAGACGCCGAGGCGCCCACGATCTGCACACCCAAGACGCGGTGATACTCCGACTCGGAAACGACCTTCACAAAGCCCTCCGTTTCGCCCTCCGCCAGCGCCTTTCCGTTCGCCGCCATAGAGAATACGCCGGTAATGGGCTTGAAGCCCGCCTGCGTCGCCTCCTCCTCCGTCATGCCGACCCAGCTGATCTCCGGCGCGGTGAACACGACCTTGGGAACAGCGTCGAAGGACATCGCTCTGTCATGCCCGGCCATGTTTTCGACCGCCACACTGCCCGCCTCGTATGCCGTATGCGCCAGCATGCCGCGCCCGGTCACGTCGCCGGCGGCGTAGATGTGCGTGACGTTGGTCTGCATGCGGTCGTTGACCTCGATCCAGCCCTTCGGCGCGGTTTTGACACCCGCCTTCTCCAGCGCCAGAGCGCCGGTGGTGGGCGCGCGACCGGTGGCAACCAGCACGTACTGCGCCTGCACCGACTGCTCCGTCCCGTCCTTTTCAAAGGTCACGAGTTTGCGCCCCTGTCTGTCCTCGATGCGCTTGACGGCGGCAGACAGCTCCACGCGGACGCCCGCGTCCTTCAGTCCCTTCTCCAGCGAATCCGCGCACGTCTGACTCGTACCGCGAATCAACTGGGGCAGCATCTCCAGAATGGTGACCTTGCTTCCGAAGGCAGCGAAGATGTTGCCCAGCTCCGCGCCGATGACGCCGCCGCCGACGATGACCAACTCCTCGGGCAGTTCCTTGAGCGACAGAGCCTCCGTGCTGTCGATCACGTTTTTTCCGTCGATCCCGGGAATCGGCGGCAGGCTGTTGTGCGAGCCGGTGGCGATGAGGATGAACTTGGCGGTGTACCTCTTTCCTGCCGCGTCGGCCAGCGTGTGCGGGTCGGCAAAGGCGGCGTTTCCAGTGATGACGTCCACCTTATACTTCTTCATCAGGTGCCGTACGCCACCCACCAGACGGGAAACGACGCGGTCCTTTCTGGCGATCACCGCGGGGAAGTCCACCTCGCCCTTGGGGACGCGGATGCCGAACTCCTCGCCTCGGGCGATCTCACGCATCAGCTTCGCGGTCTGGTAGAGCGCCTTTGTGGGGATGCAGCCCACGTTCAGGCAGGTGCCGCCCATATGCTCGCGCTCCATCACAGCGGTTTTCAGCCCCAACTGAGAGCCGCGGATCGCCGCCACATAGCCGGCGGGACCTCCGCCGACAACGATCAAATCATAATCATACATGTCGCTTTCCTCCCGTTACACCGCCAGAAAACGCTCAGGATGCTCCGCCATATCCTTCACATCCTGAAGAATGCCGCACGCCTCCGCGCCGTCGAACACCTGATGGTCAAAGGTCAGGAAGGCCGTCATCATCGAGCGCATAGCGATCTCGCCGCTGAGCACGGCGGGCTTCTTGACGATTCTGCCCATGCCGAGAATAGCGGATTGATTGCCGTTGATAATGGGCGTTCCGAAGTCGATGGGGAACATGCCGACATTGGTGATCGTGAAGGTGCCGCCCTCCATATCCTCGGCGGTCAGCTTGCCGTCGCGCGCCTTCCGGGAGATCGTCTTAATCGCCCGGCTCACCTCGACGAGCGACATGCTCTGCACGTCGCGAACGACGGGAACCTGAAGCCCATTATCCACGGAAACGGCAATGCTCAGGTTCAGATTAGGGTAGAGCAGGATATCGTCGCCCTCCAGACCAGCGTTCGCGAAGGGGTGCTTCTTGAGGACTGGCACCATGATGCGGGCGAAGAGGTCGGTGTAGGTGATTTTGCTGCCGATCGCCTCGGCGGAGGCGCGCAGCTTGTCATGCAGGGTGACCAGCTCGGTCACGTCGATCTCCACGCTGGCGGTGACCTGCGCCTTGGTTTGCAGGCTCTCGACCATGCGCTTTGCGATCGTGCGGCGCATGGAGTTCATCGGCACACGGGTGGGCTGTGCGGAGCTGACAGCGGCGGGGGCGGCGGGCGGATTCTTTGCGAAGGCGTGAACGTCGCGCTCCACGATGCGACCGCCGGGGCCTGTCCCGATCACAAGGGAGAGATCGATGCCCAACCCCTTTGCCACGCGCCGAGCGTTGGGGGATGCCTTGACGCGTCTGGCCTCCGTTGCCGCGGCGGCGCGGACGGGTGCTGTGAGCGTGGCGGCGGGCGCGGCGTCATCTGCCTTTTCCTCGGCGGCGGGCGATGAGGCGCTCTTGCTCTCCGCCAGCAGCTGGGCATACTCCTCCTGACTCTCTGCAAGCAGGGCAATTGTCTCGCTGATGGGGTATTCCTCGCCCGGCTCGGAGGTGATGTGCAGGATGCCGTCGTGAGGGCTGACGACCTCAATGGTGGTCTTTTCGTTTTCAATATTCAAAATAAGCTCGCCCTTTTCGACTTGGCTTCCCTCGCTCTTGAGCCACTCACCGATGGTGCCGTGGGTCATGGTCAGACCTGCCTTGGGCATTACAACATTGACAGCCATTCTTCATTCTCCCTTCACAGCATTGCCTGCACGGCTTCCACGACCTGATGAGTCTGCGGGATCGCATGCGCCTCAAGGGTCAGGTTGTAGGGGACGGGGACATCAAGCGCGGCAATGCGCGCGATCGGCGCATCGAGATAGTCGAATACCTCCGCCTGCACACGGGAGGCGATCTCTGCGCCCACGCCGCAGGTCAGGTTGCCCTCCTCGAGGACCACGAGGCGTTTTGTCTTTTTTACGGACTCGCAGATGGTGTCCATATCCAGCGGGGCAACGGTGCGAGGGTCGATGACCTCCGCCTCGATGTTCATCGCGTGTAGCTGCTCGGCTGCCTCCATCGCGCGTCCCACCATGAAGGAAAGCGCCACGATGGTCACGTCGGAGCCTTCGCGGCAGATCTTCGCCTGACCGAAGGGGACCGTATATTCCTCGTCGGGGACCTCGCCCTTTTGCTGATAGAGCTGCTTGTGCTCAAGGAAGATCACGGGGTTATTCTCGCGGATGGCAGTCTTGAGCAGACCCTTGGCGTCATAGGCGTTGGAGGGCAGGGCGATCTTCAGTCCCGGCGCATGCATGAGCAGGCTCGCAAAGCAGTTGGAATGCTCGCCGCCAGCGCCGAAGGAGTGGCCCTCCGCGCAACGTATGACCAGCGGGACCTCAAACTGTCCGCCGTTGAGATAGCGCCACTTTGCCACGTTGTGGAATACCTCGTTAAAGGCGCACAGCAAAAAGTCGGTATACATGACCTCCACAACGGGGCGCTGACCGGCAAGCGCGGCGCCAAGGCCGCCGCCGACGATGGCACTCTCCGACACTGGGGTGTCCATCACACGGTCAGGACCGAACTCCTCGTAAAGGCCCTTGGTCACACAGAACACACCGCCGTCCACCGCGACGTCCTCGCCAAAGACGATGATCTTGTCGTCGCGCCGCATTTCCTCGTGAAAGGCGTCGTTGAGCGCCTTCAAATAGGTGATCTTTTTCATTTTCGTTTTCCTCCCTCACATCAGGCATACAGCCCGTCGTAGATCTCATCGACGGTCGGCTCGGGACTTTCCTCGGCGAAGCGCTCTGCTTCGTCCAGCTCCCGGTCAATCTCCGCCCCGATCTGCGCGATCAGCTCGTCGGTCAGAACTCCCTCGTCCTTCAGGCGGCGCTCCATGCGCTCCACGCAGTCGCGCTTCGCCCACTCGTCGGTGACCTCCTTGGAGCGGTACGCCACTTGGTCACCCTCGAAGTGACCGCGCATGCGGTAGGTCTTGCACTCCACAAAGGCGGGGCCGTTTCCGGCGCGGACATACTCGACCATCTCGCTGACCTTCTCGTAGACGTCAAAAACGTCATTGCCGTCGGCAATGCGGGAGGGCATGCCGTATGCTGCCGCGCGGTCGGCAATATTGGGGACGGGCAGTGTCTTTTCAATGGGCGTGGTGATGGCAAATTTATTGTTGTCGCACACGAAGATCATCGGCAGCTTCCATACGGCAGCCAAATTCGCCGCCTCGTGGAAGGGGCCGCGGTTCTGCGCACCATCACCGAAGAAGGCGTAGGACACGCCGCCCTTGCCCTCGCGCTTGAGTGCCAGCGCCACGCCGGCGGCAATGGAGATGTCGCAGCCCAGAGAGCCGGAAAGACCGATCAGACCGTGCTCGCGGCTGGTGATGTGGTTCACACCGCCGATGCCCTTGGACGTTCCCGTCTTCTTGCCCATGCAGTCGGCAAGAATCTCTTTGGTGGTCACGCCCTTGAGATAAGTAGAGCTGATGCTGCGGTGCGTCTGCTTCATCCAGTCTTGCGGATTCATGGTGGCGCAGGCACCGGTAAACACTGCCTCCTCGCCAAATCCGCTGTGGATGTGACCAGGGAACTTGCCCGCCGCATACATCTCGATCATCTTTTCCTCGATCTTGCGGCAGTGGATCAAATTACGGTACAAGTTCAGTTCGAACTCCTTGGAATAACTCATGAGAAAAACCTCCTCGTTTTCACGATGTAATCAACGCTTTTTTCCATATGTAGCTCCAGCTGCTTGACCAGCCGCTCTACATCCCGGTGCTCAATGCAGTCGATCATCGCCAGATGCTGGCCGACCGTTTCCTGAGCGTCGTCTAAAATGCTGACAAAAATATTGCGAAGCCGCAGAATTTGAAGGTGAATATCGTGATCCATCTTGACCAGCACCTTGTTTTCACAGCGCTCCACCAGCAAGGAATGAAACTCGTCATATCCACCGGAAATTTCTTCTTCTGTGACCTGCTCGCCGCGATCCAGCCGCTCCTGCATCTCCTGCCAATAAGCCTTCAGCTGCTTGACCTCTGCCATGGAGATATGCCGCAGGGCGGAACGCGCCGCCGTACACTCCAGAAGCGCGCGCATTTCAAACAGGTCGTAAATCTCTTTGTTCGGGATGTAGCGCACAAAAACGCCGATCCCGTTTCGGACCTCTAACAGCCCCTCCTTGTCCAGAATCTTGATCGCCTCCCGGACTGGGGTGCGGCTCATGCCCAGCTGCTTAGCCAATGCATTGATCAAAACAAAGTCGCCCTGTTGCAGCTGATTGTCGATGATGGATTTCTTGATCGCCTCGTACGCTTGCACCGTCAAGCTGTTTGATGCCCTTGTAGCCATAGCCCTCTCTCTTTCTTGTCCGAAATTAGCCCATGGAAATACTGTACGCAAAAAAGCCTCAGCAGGTACGCTTAACCGAGCAGCCATCCGCTGCTATCGGAAGATAGCGAACTTTGGTCCCTTCGACCGGCTCGCCAAAAAATGCCACATGGTATGGTCTGTAAACGCTTTCCACCTCGATCGGCTCGATGGAGATGTTGCCGCCGATGCGCCGACGCAGAATGCGTCTTGCCAGCACGTTGCCCTTTGAGATCAGCTTCTCATCTGGGTAGTCCGAGCGCTGGATCTGCTCCTCTGGCACATCCGCTTCCACAAGGTCCACGCCGATGCCGTCGTAATAGGAAACGCCGCTGGTCGAGCCGTTGGCAATGACCCGAATTTTGCTTTTGTGCTTTGCCTTCTGTTTTTTTCGCAGCAGGCGGGAGAGCAGGGACGGCTCATTGGTGATCTGATAGGTGATGATCTTATTTTCGATAAAAACGGTGCGCATGTGGATATCCCGATCCTTGCTCAGCATGAGCTTGCCTAGTGGGCCCGCCTGCTTGAGCGCCTTGGCGCGCGCCTCCTCAGGACCTATCTGCATCTGAAAGCTCTGTAATTTCATATCGTTCCCCTTTGCTGACAAAAGCCGAGCCTCGGGGATGGACCTCAATGGCTTGAAGCCCATCCCCGTGCCGCTTTAAGACTTGGACTGCTTATTCTTACGGGAAAAGCTGATGACCTGATAGAGATACTTGACAAAGACGGCGGTCGTCACGGCGGCAACGCCATAGGGGATGAGCACGCCGATGATGAAGTCGTTGTTGTTGATCATCGCCCATGCGAAGAGCACCGCCTCGATCACATAGATCAGACAGAGCAGACCATCGACCCCAAACCACTCGATCCTTAAGTCCTCGTTCCGATTCTCGAATTTCTGATTCTTTTCCTTGTTGCTCATATTCGTACCTCCTTACGCTTGGATCTTCGGATTGTTCGCGTTGATGTCCTTGCCGAACCGATTGCCGATGATAAATGCCACAAAGGAAGCCGGCACGCCCAGCAGCAGTGCGTCGATCGCGCCCAGCTCGCCTAAAACCAGCGGATTCATATAGAACCATGCAAAGACGGCGGAGCCGGTGACCATCGAGGCAAGGCCTGCAACCGTGGTCTTCTTCCCGCGATACATCAGCGCCATGATGATGGGCGCGAAGGCAGTGGACATCCACATGCTCGACAGGAACAGCACCGCATCATACACAAGCGTGAAGCGGAAGGCAAGGCACAGACCGATTACGCCGAGGATTACGGAGCCGATACGGCTGAGACGGACCAGCGCGCGATCGTCCAGCTCCTTCTTGGCGAACGCTCTGGCGTAGATATCCTTCGCCAGTGTGGTGCCGCCGATGAGATAATAGCTGTCCAGCGTGGAAATGATCGCACCGAACAAACCAATGATGAAGAGGGCGCGGAGGCCGGTGGGCAGATAGGTCAGCACCATCTCGATGTACGCAAGCTCCGGAGAGACCACCGCAGGGTCGGTCGCACGCACGATGATGCCGCCGAAGACCAAAACGAGGTCGAACGCCAGCCAGATGCAGAAGCAGGTCAGCATGGCGCGGCGGCTGGATTTCGCCGTCTTACTGGCGGAGAAGCGCTGATAGAACGTGGGGTCAGCATATACGTTGATGGAGAGCATGATGAACATGACCATCTTTGGCACGCTCATGCCCGCGGTGGGGTGCATGAAGCCGGGGAAGTCCGCCTGCGCGTCCATAATGGTGCGAAGACCAACAAGCCCGCCGACCTCTTGATAGATGTTGGGGAACACCAGACAGACGCTGGCGACCATAAAGAAGAAAAAGATCATATCCGTGACCGCGACGCCCATCAGACCGCCGAGACAGGTGAGCAGGATTGTGATAACGACCACGATGATGCCAAGGAGCAGCTTATCGATGCCCCATGCCGCCTGACCGATGATGCCGGTGGCGGTAATCTCACCGATTTGAGAGCAGTACACAAACAGAAAGAGGGAGGCGATCAGCGCCGCCGCCTTGCCGTAGGTGCTCTCCATCATATCGGGGATGGTCACATCCGAGCGGATGTGGACGCGCGGGCCGACCCACAGCGCCAGCGGGAAGCGTACGAGATGGCAGCCGATGGACCAGATGAACCAAGTGGAAAAGCCCATCAGGGACGCATAGCCGATGCTGCCGACCACACCGTTTCCGCCGTACCATGACGCCATCAGTGTTCCCACAACAAGGGACCACGGCAGGCTGCGGTTTGCCAGATAGTAACTCTCCATGTCGGTGATGGACTTAGAAAAATACATTCCGATCCCGACGACGCCTAAAACGGCGATCACGATAACAATATTGTCTACGAATGTTAACACGGGTTCCTCCTTTTATTGATGTCTGTGACAAAATGTATTTGTTCCTTATAGAGCTGTCCGCCCCTTACACTCCTCTCTGTACACGCGGTACGTTAATCGGTGATCTTCCGCCATGACGGCGGCTCGGCACGCTCCGGCTGAGCCGTATCACGGATTTACGACGTTGATCGGCGTGCCGCTTTGGAACGCCAGTTGGTTTTGCAGCGCAAGGTCCAGCATACGGGAGCGCGCCTCCTTCGTTGCCCATGCGATGTGGGGCGTCAGGATCAGGTTGGGCGCCTTGAGCAGGATGCTGTCGGATGGGATCGGCTCGGCGGTAACCACGTCCAGACCGGCACCCGCCAGATGTCCGCTCACCAGTGCGTCGTACAGCGCCTGCTCCTCCACGAGCGCGCCGCGCGCGGCGTTGATCAGGATAGCGCCCGGCTTCATCTTTTCGATCGACGTCTTGTTCATCAGACCTCTCGTTTCCGGCGTGAGGGGACAGTGCAGCGCGACCACGTCCGACTGCTCGAGCAGTTGCTCAAAGCCGACCATCTCGTAGGGCGAGTCCGCTCCGGCGGGAGGGGCGTACTCGTCGAAGGCAAGCACGCGCATACCGAACGCCTTTGCGATCCGCGCGGTGGTGCGTCCGATCCTGCCGACGCCGACAACGCCCATCGTCTTGCCGCTCAGCTCCTTGAGCGGGGTGAGCCAGAAGGAGAACTTCCCACTCCGCTCCCATTCGCCCGCGCGGACCGCTGCGTCATGCAGGCCGACGCGGTTGCACAATTCCAATAAAAGCGCGACTGTCATCTGTGCTACGGAGTCCGTCCCGTAGGTGGAAACGTTGGACACCGGGATGCCCTTCGCCTTGGCGGCATCTACATCCACAAAGTCGTAGCCGGTCGAGAGGAGGTTGATGAATTTTAGGTCGGGGCAGCTGTCGAGCATACTCTTTGTGATATCCAGTCCCACCACGATCAGGCTGTCGGCGCCCGCCGCGTTTTGGGCGAACTCCTCCGGCGTAGTGTTGTCGAAGAGCTTGACCTCGCCGCACTGGGAAAAGGCGTCCCAGCACAGATCTCCCGTATCAATGACGCTGCGATCCAAGACGTGTATCTTCATAATGCATCATATCCTTTCCGTTCATCGCATTTTTTGTAGCGGCATTGGGCGCGGAGCCTATGCTCCGTCAGGCTCCGAAGGCGGTCTCCCTCGCCACACGCTTAAGACAGGTCCATCATACAATAATTCATTTTTATACGTCAATTTCTAAATTGGACAAACTTGCAAGTCCGATTTTAGCAGTTATCGATATAATCGCCCCAACTTAATACAACCTGTATGTATTATTGAACACAGTATGTATATAGATTGTTCTTAAAAACTACGTGATTTTATATGGGAATTGAGTATTATTTAAATACTTCTCGATATTTCCGCAATAATTTATGTAAAAACGCAATTTTATCACTTATTTATCGTAATAAGCTGTACTAAATTTAGTACATGTTGTATTCCAAAAATAGAGTTTTTACATTTTGATCTATTTTGCTTCAACTGATTTATCTATATTGCGCCGTTGACAGTCTGTCATAGTTCGTGCTATCATCAAGGCACAACCAAAAAAGCACGGATGAATGCTTTTGTGAATATTTAATTGCTTTTTGCGGTTAGAATGAAAATGAGAAGGGATGAGGTTCTATTATGGACAACACCAACAAGAGAATTACAACAGTCTTCCCGACCCTTGCCAAGCAGCCCATCAAGGCAGTTTCCGCCAAGGGGATCACGATCACCGACGAGAATGGTAAGGAGTATCTGGACTTCTCTTCCGGTGTCGCCGTCGTCGGGATCGGTCACGGCGTACAGGAGGTCACTGATGCCGTCGTGGAGCAGATGGACAAGGCTTCCTTCCTGTATCGCGGTCTGTTCTCCAACGATGCCACCCTCGAGCTTTCCGATCGTGTGATCGACATGGCTCCCGACAACATGGCGCGCATCTTCTTCTGCTGCAGCGGCTCCGAGGCAACCGAATCTGCCATCAAGATTGCCCGTCAATATCAGATTGAGCGCGGCAAGCCCACCAAGTGGAAGGTCATCTCCAAGTGGCAGGAGTATCACGGCAACACCATGATGGGTCTGTCCGTCAGCGGTCGCGGCAATTGGCGCACCCTGTATGACCCCTATCTGACCCGCGTGCCTCACATTCCCCAGTGCAACTGTTACCACTGCCCTCTGGGCCTGAGCTATCCCGCCTGCGGCTGCCGCTGCGCCTATGAGCTTGAGCGTGTGATCAAGGCGGAGGACCCATCCACCGTTTCCGCATTCTTCTTCGAAACGATCGGCGGCGCCACCGGTGGCTGCGTGATCCCCCCGAAAGAGTACTATCAGATCGTGCGCGAGATCTGCGACAAGTATGACGTCCTGATGATCGACGACGAGGTCATCACTGGCTTCGGCCGTACCGGCAAGAACTTCGCCATCGACCACTACGGCGTCAAGCCCGACCTGATCGTCACTGCGAAGGGCATGAGCAGCGGCTACCTGCCTCTCGGTGGCGTCATCATCAGCAAGGATATCATTGACACCATCGAAAACGGCAGCGGCAAGATCATTCACAGCTTCACCTACTCCGGCCACGCCGTTTCCTGCGCCGCTGGCAATGCGGTCCTGAAGTATTTGCACGAGCACGATCTGGTCAACCGCGCCGCCAAGGAGGGCGTCGTGCTGAAGGAAAAGCTCATCAAGGAGCTTAGTGACCTGCCTATGGTTGGCAATATCCGCGGCATCGGTATGTTCTGTGGCATCACCTTCGTCAAGAATAAGGAAACGCACGAGTCCTACCCGATGGAAAAGAACGTCGGCCCGCTGATTGCGGAGTACTGCTGTTCACATGGCGTCATGCTGCTTAACGCGCAGCCCGGCAGCGAGGACGTTCTCCGCGGCGACGCTCTGCTGGTGGAGCCGCCGCTGATTACCACCGAGGAGGAAATGGACCGCGCTATCGCCGTTCTGAAGGAGGCGATCCTCCACGTTTACGAGCAGGTAAAGGACTGACCCTCCTCCTGATCAATCGCTATCTAAGCCCGCGCACTTCTCCATCCTATCGAAAGCTTCCTTTGGTGAAAGAAGCCGTTGCAGAGTTATGCTCTGCAACGGCTTCTTGGTCTGTCGACAAGTCCAGGTTAGTGTAAATCTTTCGTTGGCAAAATAAAAAGGGAAGCGATATACACCGTTTCCCAAGGGAGTGGTCCCTGTTCTTTTCGGGGAGCGCCTCGCCCTCTGCCAACTGCTTGATAATCTCCGTCAGCAAGGAGAGGTCGTCCCATCTTTTCTGGACGAGCTTCAAATTCTTTTGGAATATTGTGGTCGGTCTGATGCTGTACCTCATGCCAGCAGGTCCTTCATCATTTCATCGACGTCTGTATAGGTCTTGCCGAGCGATTTATCCGCCTTCATGCGCTTGACCTCGTTGATTGCCTCTACCGTCTCTGCGCTCGGAGTTTCATCGCCGATTTCAAAGGGGGCCCGATACTCCCGAACTGATTTCTTGGCAAAGATATTGAAGGCTGTCGTCATGGACATTCGCATATCATTGCAAAAGGCTTCAAACTGCTTCTTAAGGTCGCTGTCCGTGCGGATGTTGATGTTTGTGCTTGCCATAGCGTCAGCTCCTTCCCTTTTTTAGTATCTCTATTGTATGCGATGCTATTTACAATATGAAGAAAATGGTATTTGGAATAGCATTGATTTTGTTTGGGCTTAGCATGGCTTACCTTTCCTTGCAGGCAGATTGGGCAATTATGCAAGCGCTATCTATTTTGCCTGTGTTCATTGGACTGGTTTTTCAATTTCTGGATTTAATGAGAAAGATAAATAAACCCGTGATTGTCGAACCAATGATGAAAGGCGGGAGCATCTTAATCAATGCTCCCGCCTTTGGCTGTTAGATCCGTTTTAACGTATCCCATGCCTTCCGCTTGCCCCATGCGCTGTTTCCGCATGCCGCCTTGTCCTCACATGAGAGGGCGCTGCCGAAGTCCGCTAAGACGCTCTGCGGCGGCGTCAGGGCAGATGGACATTGGCCTGCTGCAGGGCTTTATGCAGGGCGAGGCACAGCGGCGGCGCAAAGAGAATGGCTACCGCGGCGTTAAAAAGAGAAGCGGGGAGCTTCAACACCAGCGCGGCGGCCGCCGTGGAGGCAGTTAGCCCGCCGAGGAGCAGTCCGTCATAGGCAAAGGACTTGAAAAAGTAGAGAATGTAGTAGGCCAAACAGCCTAACGCGGCGGCGGCTGTGCAGTGATCGTATCTGGGCGACGTCCGTTCTCTCAGAGCAAAGCCTGCCACCATGCCCATGACGCCCTTCGTGATGAAGGTGATCCAGCATTCCGCGGCAAAGGCGGGGTTGGTCAGGTCATACAGCGCTGACCCAAGACCGGACGCCAAGCCGCCCACGGGACCGAGCAGCAGACCCGAGAGACAGCACATAATGTTGGCCAGTGTGAAGGAGGTCCGGCCGCCGATGGCGATGGGCATGGTGATCCGCAGGTAGTTGCTGACAAACACCAAGGCGCACATCATACCGAGCGCGGTCAGCCTGTTGATGCTCTTCTGATTCATGGAAGACACTTCCTTTTCCTGAGATGCCCTCATCATAACAGTGAGTTGATCTTATTGCAAATACCAGCTTACAATAATTTGATAGAGTCAGATCATCTACGGAAGATGGGCTTTGGGGGTAAAGAGAGCCGTCGGCGGACCCGAAGCCCGGTACTCCGGATTTCCGTGGGGGGAACGGGGCAGTACGGAGCGCTTTTTGAATGAAGGCGGCGAGGAGAGAGACCAGGGTTAGTGCGATATCAGAAAATGCTTGTTTGGGGAGGAATTTTTGAACGGATATCGTTTATGGGTAAAAAATAGGAGCAAACGGATTTCTATGGGGGGAGAGTGCTTCTGCGGTATCGGTGCCGTCAAGATTTATGCGCAAATTTGTTTGCAGGCTCCGGCTGAATGAAGTCAGCCGGCAATAGAGGCGTCATCCAAAGCCGCCTCCAAGTGCTTCATGTTCATGTATTTCTTGTTGCCCCACTGGGTGCCCGCCACATGGCGCAGCCTCGCGCAGACCAGCATCAGGGCGGAATTTCCGTCAGGTAATGTCCCCACCACGCGGGTTCTGCGGCGGATCTCACGGTTCAGCCGCTCAATCACGTTGTTGGTGCGGATGCGCGTCCAATGCTCGCTGGGAAAGTCACAGTAGGTCAGTGTCTCCTCAATGCCGTCCTCGACCTTCTTGGTGGCCTCCTTCAGCTTCATGGCGCGCAGCTCGACGACCACGGCCTTCGCCTTCTCGCGGGACGCTTTCTTGCTCTCCTGGGCGTGGATCGCCTTGAGCATTAGACATGTATAATTCTTCCCCCTGTTTACCTTCTGCATAGTCCGATCTCGTCCACCGTCTCTCGTTCGCCGCACCGAATACACGGGCGAGCTTTTTTCGTCTCCGACAGACACTACAAATACCGCTCTCATGTTTAGTTTTTCGACTGCCACAAATTTTACAGTTCTTTGCATCAACAGGTAACATATTGCACTCCTTTCAACTTTACCCTTTCCGCCTATTCTGATTTTAAAAAAGTCAAATCCGTATCAACCTCGCTTCTCAGTTCAAACTTTCAAAAAGTCGAAATCACCCCTTCGATCATGCCACACCCACTTCTGAGAAAAATTGACGCCACACTTTTTTCGAGTAGAACCGCACGAGACAGAATTTTTTCAACTTGAAGAAACTCCGTTTTCCTTGCGATAACTGGGAAAATTGGCATTCAGACTTTTTTCGTGAAAATTCCAGTTAAAAATCACAGTTTTTGTGGTGAATACACACCAAAGGACGAACAGGGCATCGTCCTCCCGCCCGACGCGGCGTAAGTCATAGAACCCAATCAGGGAGCCGGGAAAATTCGGCTCCCTGGTTTTGTCCGCATTGTTCCGTTAACGGAACAATATTCGATGCAAAGCATCAGCTTTCTGAAAAAAAATTATTATTTGCAACTTTTCTATTGCTTTTTCGAATCAAAAATGCTAAAATACAATCAAACAGTTTCTATGCATCTGGGATCTAAGCTATCCCGGATTGTTTCAATTGATCGCGCGTTTATGCCGATTTGTTTCTTTTCTATTCTGTTTCCGAGACGATTCCCTAAGGGGAGTCGTCTTCCTTTTTTCAATAAATATATGTTTACCCAAAATGTCAGAGAGAAAAATATAAGTTGCCCGCCCATGCGGGCGAACACAGAAAATGCATCGACAGGAGGCCTATTGCCCCCTGTCGATTTTATATATATCTTAAATCGACATGGAATCAGCTGTAACCCATGTCACGCTGTAAAAGCTCGGCACTGCTTAGTGTGTCACGCTGCACCCCGTGTGATGGTGCCTGATTCGCGTGGCTGTGGGTCAGAAATGAATCTTGGGACGAAACACCCCCTTATTGTGCGTAATTGTGACGGTTAATACAACGCTCAGCGGCGGGGGCCAGCCACCCTCGCCGCGCAAGTCCACAAGGCTTGTTGGGATTATGTCGCTTGCGACCGGTTTGCTACGCTTATCCGTTAGTAAAGGAGAACAGTATATCGCATTGTCTTCAGATACCCGCTTTCAGACTCCGGAACCGCATATTCCGAACGCCTTCCGACATTGGAGCCTGCTTTGGATGTCGGGTATCTGCAGCTGGTTATTTGCCGCGAAGGCGGAAAATAACCAGCTAAGGGGTATAAGTGGTCTGGTTAGCCGCTTATACTTGGGTTTCTATATTCCCTGTGCGGACCTGCCTATCCGCATGACAAAAAAATATGTAACGCATTTAACACGCCGAAAGGCTGGGCCTGTCTGCCAATGACAAACAGGCATCTCATCGTTAGAAAGGACTGAACTACAGGGCAAGCTTGATATATGAAATATCCACACACGCATACAATAAAGCAAAATATCTGAAGTCTCCGGGAAAGGACGAAAGCGGCAATCCCGCAGAAGTTGTCAGGATTACGAAAAAAAGCGAACGGCAGTATAAGGACCACGCCATCAAATTTGGACTTTGGTGCAAAGATAATTATAAATGTCGGCACTTTGATGACTGCAAGCCGCACATACAGGATTATGCCGATTTTCTGATCGAGAAAGGGTATTCCGCCGGTACGATCCACACCTATCTGGCGGCGGTCTGCCGGGTTTGGAATGTTGCTATGGATACGATCCAAAAGCCTGTCAGACACACGGCACAAAACACCCGCAGCCGCGGGATTAAGGCGTCGGATAGCCGCAAGGATGCCCAGCGAGAGGCATCCCCTCGGTTGTACGACTTTGCGTCGCGCGTAGGACTCCGCCGCCGAGAGTACCAGAAGCTCAGTGGCGGTGATTTGGTAGAAGACAAATCCGGTCACCTGTGCATTTGGGTCAAAGGAAAAGGTGGGAAGATTCAGTATCAACGGATCCTCCCATCTGACATTGCTTTTGTCCGTTCCTATTTTGAGGAAAAGGATGCCGATGAGTATCTCTTTACGCGGGAAGAAATGGAAAACAAGATCGATCTGCACCATCTGCGCGCCTGCCAAGCCAAGCGGGCCTATCTGTATTACCTGAACGCCATCCGCGACCCGGCGTTTAAGGCACAGCTGACCCGCGAGCTGGAAGTGCGCTTCGCATCCAACGGCAGGGAGTTGAATCACGATCAGATAGATGGGATATACTATCTACGCGGTCGCAATCGCAAGTTTGCGCTGGAACACAACCTGCCCACCGCGTACAACCGACTGGCCCTCATGGCTGTGAGCGTTTTCCATTTGTCCCATTGGCGTCTGGATGTCACGGTCTGCAACTACATTCTGGCGGTCTAAAAACATAAAACCCACCAGTGAAGCCATTGGTGGGTATCTCATCTCATTTCGGTTGTATAAAGCGGAATCGAGCTTGGCTGTTTATAATATTATGTCAGGTTTGTTCTTAAAAGCTCCTGAGTTAGTTCTACGCAATCTTTTGTGCCTGAGCGAAAAATGCAAACAAATATGCCTTGCTGCTGATACTTACGAAGTGCAGATTGCACCTCGCTTTCGTCTGTTTCCTTCGTTACCCACAGTTCTACGACATTCAGAGAGTAATTCTTCTTTTGATAAATCACAATGGCAACCTCCAAGACGAGTATTGCCAAACTTTTCCAAACTATTCTCCTTTGTAAAAGATATGCAAAAAAGCGTGCCATCTGACACGCCTCTCCGAAACCGTATGATAGCCGCACTCGAAAAACGGCATACTTCTCCTAAGACACATAAAACAAAAGAAACATGGCTGCCTGTATGCAGCAGAAAAAGAAACAAATCAAAGAGGTACTGTCTGTAGTATATTCATTTTAAGAGAAAGAGTCAACTACAGAAAATTTTGTTATGGATACACGCTTGATTTTTCATGCTCTTTGTCTTACAATGTTGCTATAATTCTATTCAGTAAAAATTATAACATTGGAGTTTTCGTATGAACATATCTGGATACACCCGAATTTCTGTGGATATTGAGCAGGACCGCGACAATACATCCATTGAAAACCAAAAGGCCATCATATCGGACTATGTTGCAACTTATTTTCCCCAAGCAAAGCTCACCTTGTATGAGGACCGTGATCGCTCCGGATATACCTTTGAGCAGCGCGAGGGCTATCAGCAAATGCGGCCCAAGCTGTTCTCCGGCGAATCACAAATCCTGATAATCAAGGACTTTTCCCGTTTTTCCCGGCGGAATAGCCTTGGTCTGCTGGAGTTGGAGACCCTGCGCGACGCGGGCGTGCGGATTATTTCTATCAACGACGGCATTGACTACCCCACCAAGGACGACTGGATGCTGATTCAATTTAAGTTTCTTATGAACGAGATGCCGGTCACGGACACCAGTAAAAAGATCAAGGCAATCATTCAGCACCGCCAGAAGAATGGAGAATGGGTCTGCGCCGTACCCTACGGCTACCGGATGATCAACACCAAGGAGATGGTTTACGAGGTGGACCCACCCGCCGCAGAGGTTGTCCGTGAAATTTTCGCTTTATATAACAGCGGTTGGGGATATAAGCGGATCGCCAATCACCTAACAGATAAGGGCATCCCAACGCCACGAGCCAATGAGATTGCATGGAAAGAAGCCCAGGGACGGCAAACCAGACTCAAGTCCAAGGCCGAATGGTCCATTATCTCCGTTTCAAGCATTCTCAGCAATGATTTTTATGTAGGGACGCTGCGGCAAAAAAAGTATACCCGAGCCAATATCAATGGCAAGGATAAGCGATTGGACGAGGATGAGCATATCGTCATTGAGAACGCACACACCCCGATCATCGACGCCCGTACCTTCGCCTATACGCAGGAGCAGCTCAAGCTTCGTTCCAGAAGCAACTACCGCGGCGAGAAAAAGTATGCTACCGATTACTCCGGCTTTCTGTATTGCGGAGACTGCGGTAGCCCCATGTTCTCCATGTCTCGTCCCGACCTTGCGCCCGCTTACACGTGCGGCACATACCACCGCAGGGGGCGCAAAGGCTGCACCAGCCACCATGTCCGCGTGGACAAGCTGGACGAGCTGCTCAAAAGCTATATCCAGATTGTCCGGGACAATTCCACAGCTATCCTGGAACGCCTTCAGGATGCCATCAAGCAGCAGCCGGAACGGGAACAGGAGATTGGAAATGCCATTGCCTCTCTGGAGCGTCAGCTCGCCGAAAGCAAGGAGCAACTCAAGGCCATGTACAAGCGTAAGCTGATCGACACCATGGGAAAGGCCCCTGACGAAGCTGCCATTATCGACGAAGCATACACGGAATTGGAAAAGGACCTGACCCACCGCATTGCCGGTCTGGAGCATCAGATTGATGTCAACATTGATTCTCGCAATCACCTTCTGCAAGCCAACCGGGCTGCCAAAACGGTCATTGAGGTGTTTGATGACATTCTGACAAAGCCAAAGCTGGACAAGCGGGACATCTCCCTGATCGTGGATCGCATCACCGTTTATGAGGGCCACATTGACATTCAGCTAAAACCGGATATCGATGGATTGCTGGCCACCGGAGTGTGGGAGGAATCCTCAAATTTTCCGCAAGACAGTAGAGACAACACAAATCTGCCCGCAAAAATCGTTCAATCGGCAACACGCCGGCCGAGCAAGGTCTTTACTGTCAATGTTGTCAACAGCGGCGACCCGTTGGAGATCTACACGAGCAAGGAGGGCGAGGTCATCTTCAAGAAATACTCGCTCATGGGCGGTGTGGACGAGTTTGCCGCGCAGATCTGCGAAACGCTCAACAAAACCACCGGTCTGACCGTCGCCGTGACGGACCGCGACAGCGTGGTGGCCGCGGCGGGCAGCGCGCGGCGCGATCTGATTGGCAAGCGCATCAGCACCGAGCTGGAGCAGATCATGGAGGACCGCGCCATCTACCGCGCACAGGGCAGCGAGCGCAGCGTCTACGTCACCGACACGCTCGACCGCTGCTGTGCCGCCATCGCTGCGCCCATCATTTCCGAGGGCGACGCGCTGGGGCTGGTGCTGTTTGTAGAAAACGAGGGTGAGAACCACGTCGGCGAGACGGAGTACAAGCTCGCGCAGACCATCGCCTCCTTCCTCGGCAGGCACATGGAGAGCTGAAAAAAGGAAGCGTCCCACAGGCGGGGCGCTTCCCTTTTTTTCTCTTTTCTCAGTCGTTGACGACCTTGATCTGGCACATCTTCATCGTCTCGAGCGCGTGGCGGTGGCTCTCCGGCGTGACGCCGGCGCAGCAGCTCGCGTCCACGGTGATGAGCGCTTCGGGCATCGCTGCCTTGAACAGCAGCGCGTTGGACACTACGCAGATGTCGGTGCAGAGGCCGACCAGCTCGATCTCCAGCGCCTCCTGCGCGCGCTCGGTCATCAGAATACCGGCGAGCCGGTTGGAGCCGAAGGTGGGCTTGTCGATAACGGTCGCCTTCTCCGCAGCCTTGGCGACCGCATCGTTGAGCTGCCAGCCGTGGGTGCCCTCGATGCAGTGCTCGACGGGCAGATTGCGGCCCTCCTGCGTGTCGAGATAGTTTTCGTAATGCGTGTCGCGCGTGAGATAGATGTTCCACGGGTCGTACTCCTTCATCTTCTCCACAACGCGCGGAACGATCTGCTGCGCCTCCTTCGTGCCGAGCGAGCCGTCGATGAAATCGTTCTGCATATCAATGACGACGAGAATCTTACGCATGGCAATGCCCTCCTGTATGACGGGGCGCCAGCCCCTTATTTTTGACATTTTTCCCCAAACCGCTTGCATTGTCTGGAATAAATTGCTATAATCTGCTTGAAAAACAAAAATGCGGCGGCTTACGGGTGTTGGCGCACCCGTAAGCCTGAGCAGGTGTTAGCCCCACCTACACAATGACCTTACGGTCGCACCGCATGGGTATTATACGACATTTCACCGCTTGGCGCAAGGGGTGCTTTGTTGTTTTTCCCAAGTGCTTGTGTTGCATCAGAAGGGTTTTCTCTTCGTTCGCTGTGTAGGCTTATGCCCTGCATGGCGTTTTTTGTTTTTCACCTACCCCTCGGAGAGGGCCGCTCCCCTCCGAGGGGATTTGAGTAAAGAAAAGATCTCAGCTGATCTGCGACCGGATGGCACGCGAAAAAAACAAGAACGATTTTGGAGCTGCCCTGTAAGCTCCACACAAAAGATTTGAAAGGAGCAATTGATCATGGAACAAACAAACGAACCCAAACAGCCCGAAAGTGGGGCGGCACTTCTCCCACCTCCCGAAGAAGGCACAGACTACAGAGCACACGACAGAGAGGCGCACCGCGCAACAGGCCGCTTCTCCCGTCAAACTATGCGTTGGTACATCATAGCGTTGGCCGTCGTTTCTCTCCTCGGCGGATTTTTGGGTTATAAAATCTGTTCTAATACGATACCCGCCAAAATCGACCAAGCGGTAAAAGCGGCGGTAGAGGAGGTTTATGCCGACGCCACCTTTACCGCGGAAGAAATATCGACCGAAATTGATATGCAGATCGTACTGAAAGATATTCAAGCCATCGGCGAACTGGCTACAGTCGAATACCTATATACCGATGCCGGCAAGTTTTCCGATCCGAAGCAATTATTTGGCTGGAATATCCCTCTAACAACAAAGTCCTTTGTCATGCGCTGGGACGGCAGTATCAAAGCAGGCATCCGCCGGGTTGAGGATATTCGCGTAGAGGCTGACGCCGCAAGCAAAACTCTTATCATCTATCTGCCGGAAGCGGAAATCCTGTCCCACACGGTAGATAAAGAAAGCATAGAGGTGCTTGACGAAAGCAACGGCCTTTTCAATCCCATTTCTGTCAGCGATGTAAGCAAATTTCAGAAAGAGAGCGAAACGGCAACGGAGCAGCGGGCTCTTGACAACGGCATTTTGGAGAAAGCACAGGAAAATGCCGAAATACTTATTAAAAACATCTTAAATGCAAACCCGATCATCCAACAAAGCAGCTATTCCGTCAGCTTCTACTATGAGTAAAGACCTTGCATCAAAGGAGACCGTATTATGAAAAACTTGCTTGGACTGCTTGTGTTCGGTCCATTTTGGCTGATTTTTAAGCTCTGCAAATTTCTTGATCGTCATTAAAACTCTCCGAAACCCCGCCGCAGAGCGGCAGCGACCGCAAGGAGAGCGGCAAATCAAAAGCGGCAACAAAAAACTGCACGCACTCCTTTGCGTAGCGCGTGCAGTTATCTTATTGTTAGGCTTACAATGTGGCAGGTCAAGGGCGCAGCCCTTGCGCTCTCTTGGGGTTCCAAAGGGGGTATTCTCTACGGTAGAGAATACCCCCTTTGTTCATTCGTTATACCCTCTTCCACTTCGCGCCGTTCGGTACATCGGTCACCTCGATGCCCCGTGCCTTCAGCTCGTCGCGGATGCGGTCGGCCTCGGCGAAGTTCTTCGCCTTCTTGGCGTCTGCGCGCTGACGGATCAGCGCCTCAACGGCCTCATCCGGCGTGCCGTCCTCGGCGATGACGGTGAACGCGCCTGCGCTCTGCGCGGCGGCCGCGGCGTTCTTCTCGCGCAGCGCGGCGGCCTTGGCGATAAGGTCAAGGCTCAGGACCTCGTCGAGGTCGGCGATGATCGCGAGCTTGGTCGCGCCGCTCGTCTTGGCCTTGAGCACATCGTAGAGCACGGTGACGCCCATGGCGGTGTTGAGGTCGTTGTCCATCTCCTTGGAGAATTTCGCGCGGTACTCGGCGCGCACGGCCTCGTCCACGCCGCCCTCGTCCTTGAGGTTGGCGATCTTCGCAAGGAGCTTGTTGTAGGCGAGCACGGCGTTGTCCAGATTCTCCCAGGTGAACACGAGGCTCTTGCGGTAGTGGCTCTGCAGGCAGAAGAAGCGGTAGGCCAGCGGGTCGTAGCCCTTCTGCTCAAGCAGGGAAACGGTCAGAAATTCGCCCTTGGACTTGCTCATTTTGCCGTCCGTTGTATTGAGGTGGGCAACATGGCACCAGTGGGGGCACCAAGGATGTCCGAGGTAGCTTTCGGACTGGGCGATCTCGTTCGTGTGGTGCGGGAAGGCATTGTCCACGCCGCCGCAGTGCAGGTCGAGGTATTCGCCGTTGTACTTCATGGAGATGCCAGAGCACTCGATGTGCCAGCCGGGATAGCCGACGCCCCAGGGCGAATCCCATTTGAGCGCCTGATCCTCGAACTTGGACTTGGTGAACCAGAGGACGAAGTCGTTCTTATTCTTCTTGTTCGTGTCCTCCTCCACGCCCTCGCGGACGCCCACGGCGAGGTCCTCCTCGTTGTGGTCGTTGAAGATATAGTAGCGGTCCAGCTTGCTCGTGTCGAAGTAGACGTTGCCGCCGGCGAGGTAGGCGTAGCCGGTGTCAAGCAGCCTGGTGATGATCTTGATATAGTCGTCGATGAGGCCGGTGGCGGGCTGCACGACGTCGGGACGCTTGATGTGGAGTTTTTGGCAGTCGGCAAAGAAGGCGTCGGTATAGAACTGCGCGATCTCCATGACGGACTTGTGCTCGCGCTTGGCGCCCTTGAGCATCTTGTCCTCGCCCTCGTCGGCGTCGCTCGTAAGGTGGCCGACGTCGGTGATGTTCATGACGCGGTTGACGCTGTAGCCTGCGAAGCGGAGGTACTTCTCCAGCACATCCTCCATGATGTAGCTGCGCAGATTGCCGATGTGGGCAAAGTGATAGACGGTCGGGCCGCAGGTGTACATCTCGACGTGGTTCGGGGTATGGGTCTTGAGCTCTTCCTTTTTGTGGGTGGCGGAATTATAGAGGTACATACAGAAACTCCTTTTCAGAGCAAAATTAACTTGGCTTCAGTCCGGCCCGCGGAACACGTCGGCATTTTTGATGAAATACTCAATGCCGGAATAGGCGGTGGTCAGCACGATGACGGCATTGCACAGGGGGTCGAACCACGCGTACGCGCCGAAAACGTTGAGCAGCATCGCGCAGAGGCAGACCATGGTCGAGGCCGTTTTGACCTTGCCGGACCACGCCGCGGCGATCACGCGGCCCTGCTCGACGGCAACGAGCCGCATTCCGGAGACCGCGAACTCGCGCAGCAGCACGATGGCCAGACACCAGCCGGGCATCTGCCCGATCTCGACGAGGTAGCACATGGCCGCCATAACGAGCACCTTGTCCGCCAGCGGGTCCATGAATTTGCCGAAATTCGTGACCTGGTTGTAGTGGCGGGCGATGTAGCCGTCCACGAAATCCGTGAGGCACGCGACCACGAACACGCCGAAGGCGGCGCAGCGCGCATAGGGGAAATCCAGATACAGGATCACAAGAAATACGGGGATGAGCGCCACCCGCGCAAGGGTGAGCTTATTGGCAGTCGTCATCTGTGAACAGTCCTTTCAAGGCGCTCGCGCGCCGGTTTGCTATTTTGCCGCGTCCGCGCGGCCTCTTATTCCTCGGCCAGCTCGCCGGTCAGCTCACCGTCCATCGCGCCGGTGATGCGCACGGGCACGAACTCGCCCACCGCGACGTCGCGCGGGGCGGAGAAGTAGATGCGCCCGTCGATGTCCGGCGACTCGGCATAGCTGCGGCCGACAAAGAGCATGGATTGCCCGTTGAAGCCCTCGCAGAGGACCTCCATCACGTCGCCCTGGCGTTCGTCGTTCCACGCGTCGATGATCTCGCTCTGGATGTCCACGATCCGCTCGGCGCGGTGGGCCGCCTCGTCGGAGTCGACGCGCTCCATCTTCGCCGCGCGCGTCCCCTCCTCGGGGGAATAGGGGAACACGCCCGCGCGCAGCAGCTTCTGCTCGCGCAGGAAATCGCACAGCTCGTCGAACTCCTCCTCGCCCTCGCCGGGCAGGCCCGCGATGATGGACGTGCGCAGCACGAGGCCGGGGATGCGCTCGCGGAGCTTATCGAGCAGGGCGCAGAGGTATTTCTTGTCGCCGCGGCGGTTCATCTTTTTGAGGATCTTATCGTTGCAGTGCTGGAGCGGAATGTCGAGGTATTTCAGAATTTTGTCCTCGCGGGCGATCACGTCGATCAGGCGGTCGTCAATCCACTCGGGATAGAGGTAGTGCAGGCGGATCCAATGGAAGTCGAGCTTGCAAAGCTCCTCTAAAAGGTCGGCCAGATGGGGCTTGCCGTCCCAGTCCATGCCGTAGCGCGTGATGTCCTGCGCGATGACGATGAGCTCCTTGACGCCGGAATCGGCGAGCTGCCTTGCCTCGGCGAGAACATGCTCCATCGTGCGGGAGCGGTATTTGCCGCGCAGCTTGGGGATGATGCAGAAGGCGCACCAGTTGTCGCAGCCCTCCGCGATGCGCAGGAAGGCGTAGTGACCCGGCGTGGTGAGCACGCGGCCGAACTCGTCGACCGGCGCGTTGATGTCGTCGAAGCGGCTGACGGTGCCGCCCGCCATGACGGTCTCGACCGCGTCCACAATGTCCTTGTAGCTGCCGGTGCCGAGAATGCCGTCCACCTCGGGAAGCTCCTTTGCCACCTCACCCTGATAGCGCTGCGTCATGCAGCCGGTGACCAGAATTTTCTTGAGCTTGCCGGCCTTTTTCAGCTCCGCCATGGCGAGAATGTTCTCGATGGCCTCCTCATTCGCGCTCGAGAGGAAGCCGCAGGTGTTGACCACCGCAGCGTCGCAGCCCTCGGGCGACGGGCAAAGCTCCATGCCGGCATCGCGGCACAGGGCCATCATCTGCTCGCAGTTGACCATATTTTTTGCGCAGCCGAGCGAAATAAAGTGAAGTTTGTATGCCATAGTCCTCTTCCCGTCCGCCGCGCACCGGCGGCAAAAATCGTTTTCGGTCACAGCCCGTCGTCCGCGTCCGGCCGCGCCGCGCCCGCCGCCCGCAGGGCGGTCTTGACCTCGCCCCACGAAAAGCCGCGGCGCAGCAGAGCGTCCGACAAGCGTTTATAGTCCTTTTCGTTCAGGGGCTTCCCCCTCGTTTTCGACGCGATGACGCGCGCAAGCGTCTCCTGCGCGTCGGGAGCCGTTTCCAGTGCTGCGTCCCACAGCTCGCGGGGGACGCCGCGGCGGTACAGCTCGTCGCGCAGACGCGCGCTGCCGTAGCCCTGTGCGCTGTAATGGCGCACGAGCATGGCGGCATAGGCCGCGTCGTCCAGCGCGCCGATCTCCTCGAGATATTCCGCCGCCGCGCCGGCGTCGTCCGCCTCGGAGCCCTTTTGCACGAGGCGGCGCGTCAGCTCGCGCTTGGAGAGCGGACGGGCGGAGATCATATTGGCGGCGCGCACGCGCGTTTCGCTGCGCGCGCCGCTTTTTTGTAATTGTACCACAGTCTCGGGTGAAATGTCCAGCCCCACATATAAGCCGAAACGCAGAAGCTCGCTCTCGGTGATCCGGAGGAGGTCTCCCCCCTCCAGATACACGAGAACGCGCTCCTGCTTATGCTTTGACCGTTCGATGCGCTCGACTCTCATCAGCCCTCAAAATCGTCGGCGCTGACGTCCACGGCGCGGCCCGCGGCGCGGGCGGCGATCTTGGACTGATTGCTCATGAGCTTGTGGAAGTCGCGGCGGATGTCACTCTCGAGCTTTTCGGCGACCTCGGGGTTGTCGCGCAGGTACTGCTTGGCGGAATCGCGGCCCTGCCCGATGCGCGTTTCGCCCATCGAGTACCACGAGCCGCTCTTCTGCACGAGGTCGAGCTTCACGCCGAGGTCGATGAGCTCGCCGAGCATGGAGATGCCCTCGCCGTACATGATGTCGAACTCCGCCTCGCGGAACGGGGGCGCCATCTTGTTCTTCACGACCTTGGCGCGGGTGCGGTTGCCGATCATCTCGCTGCCGTTCTTGAGCGTTTCGATGCGGCGCACGTCGATGCGCACGCTCGCGTAGAACTTCAGCGCGCGGCCGCCGGTGGTGACCTCGGGGTTGCCATACATCACGCCGACCTTCTCGCGCAGCTGGTTGATGAAGATGACGATGCAGTTGGTCTTGTTGATCGCGCCGGCGAGCTTGCGCAGCGCCTGCGACATCAGGCGGGCGTGGAGGCCGACGAAGCTGTCGCCCATCTCGCCCTCGATCTCCGCGCGCGGCACGAGCGCGGCGACGGAGTCCACCACGATCACGTCGATCGCGCCGGAGCGCACGAGCGCCTCAGTGATCTCAAGTGCCTGCTCGCCGGTGTCCGGCTGGGAGACGAGCATATCCTCCACATTCACGCCGAGGGCGCGGGCGTAGCCGATGTCGAGCGCGTGCTCGGCGTCGATGAACGCGACCTCGCCGCCCGCCTTCTGCGCCTGCGCGAGGACGTGCAGGGCGAGCGTCGTTTTGCCGGAGGACTCGGGGCCATAGATCTCCACGATGCGGCCCTTGGGCAGTCCGCCGATGCCGAGCGCGAGGTCGAGCGCCAGCGAGCCGGTGGAGATGGCCTCCACGTTCGCGGCCTGCTCGTCGCCACAGCGCATGATGGAGCCCTTGCCGTAGAGCTTTTCGATCTGTGCCATCGCCGTTTCGATGGCGCGCTTCTTGTCGGCGTTGGGCGCGGTGGGCGCCGCCTTAGTCACTTTCTCTGCTGCCATTGGTTCATCCTCCTGTTTCTGCTTCTGTATCTTAAAATTTTTTGTCAGATCTCTTTGCAAAGCCGTCCGTAGACCACGCGGGGGATACCGTGCAGGTCCTTGACGATCTGGATGTCGCCGAAGCCGTTCGCGCGCATGATGCGCAGCACCTCGTCCGCCTGCCCGATGCCGACCTCGAAGGCCATGAGTCCGTTCGGCAAGAGAGCGTCGCGCCATTTATCCGCGATGACGCGGTAGAAATCCAGTCCGTCCGCGCCGCCGTCAAGCGCGAGGTGCGGCTCGTGGTCGCGCACGGAGGGATCGAGCGTTTCAATGTCCGCCGTGGGGATATAGGGTGGGTTGGAAACGATGCAGTCGAACTCGCCGAGCTGGCGCGAGGGCTTCTCGCGCGCGTCTATGCGCAGGCTCGTCACGCGGGCCGAGAGCTGGTTGCGGCGGATGTTCTGGCGGCAGATCTTGAGCGCCTCCTCGTCCCACTCGCCGAGCAGCACACGGCTGCGCAGCACTTGGCTTGCCACGGCAAGGCCGATGCAGCCGCTGCCCGCGCACAGGTCGAGCACACGGCAGTCCGCGCCGGAATCCAGCTCATGCACGACCGTCTGCACCAGCACCTCGGTGTCGGGGCGCGGGATGAGCACGGCGGGCGAAATATCCAGCCCAAGGCCGTAAAACTCCCACTCGCCGATAAGATAGGCCACCGGCTCGCCCGCCAGATGCCGCGCGCACAGGGAATACGCCGAGCGCTCGACCTCGGGCGAGGCGTAGAGCAGCCCGTCGCGCAGAAGCTCATTTTTCGTTTTGCCCGACGCGGTGCAGACCAGCTCGCGCGCCGCCTGCGTCGCGTCCTCCGCGCCCGCCTCGCGCAGGCGCCTGCGCAGGTCCATATAGAGGTCGTTGTACTTGATCGCCATTTACCACTCGTCCTTGCCCTTCTGCTCGGGAATGACCAGCTCCATCGCGCGGATGGCGACCTCGAGCATACTGTCGTCCGGCTCGTTGGTGGTGAAATTTTGAAGCCACAGCCCCGGCTTTGCCAGCGCGTTCGTCACGGGATTGTCGTGTCCGCCGACGTAGCGGTTGAACTCGTAGGTCACGCCCACAACGGGTATGAGCAGCAGCAGGTGCAATCCGATGCGCACCCAGACATTGCGCCAGTCGACGAAGCTGAACACCATGCTCGAAACGAGGATGGACACCACGACCACCACGAACAGAAAGCTCGTGCCGCAGCGCGGATGGTGGCGCGGCTGGATGCGGCAGTTCTCCACCGTCAGCGGCAGGCCCGCCTCGTAGCAGAAGATGGTCTTATGCTCTGCGCCGTGGTACTGGAACACACGCTGAATGTCCTTCTGCTTCGAGCACAGGAGCAGGTAGCCGAAGAAGATCAGCAGCTTGATGACGGACTCGACCAGATTGTGCACGACCACGTTCGGGATGAAGCGCCCGAGCAGGCCCGCGAGGAAGGTCGGCAGGATCATAAAAAGGCCGATGGTCAGGCCCAGCGACAGCACGACCGCCAGCGCCACGACGAGCTTCTGCAGCTTTTCGCTGCCGAGCTTCTTCTCCAGCCACAGATCGAGCTTCGACGGCTCGCCCTCCTCCTCGGGGAAGAAGTCCGCCGAGTACATCAGCGCCTTCACGCCGCGAACCATGGAGTCCACAAAGGTCACGGCCCCGCGCAGCACGGGCAGGCCGAGAATGGGATAGCGGTCACGGATGAGCTTCAGCTCCTCGACCTTCTCGACCAGCCCCTCCTTGGAGCGGACGACGATAGCCTGCTTTTCCGGTCCGCGCATGAGGATGCCCTCAATGAGCGCCTGACCGCCGATGGAGGTGCGGAATTTGGGTTTTGTCTGGTTTTGCTCTGCCATGTAGGTTTCTCCTTGCAATGATGGTATCATACTTTTTGAAAAATTGCAACAGCTGTTCTAAAATTTATTTTTCCATAGGAAGCGTCATGGTCACGACCGCGCCGCCGCCCGAGGCGTTGGCAATGTCGAACGTGCCGTTGTGCAGACGCATGATCTCGTCGCACACAGCAAGGCCGATGCCGCTGCCGCGCGCCTTGGACGAGCCCTTGTAGAATTTCTGCTTGACGTAGGGCAGCTCCTCGACCGGGATGCCGGGGCCGAAATCGCGCACACGGATGACCATGCTGCCGTTCTCGGCCGCCACGGACACGTCAATGCGCTTGCCGCTGCCGCCGTGCTTGGCGGCGTTGTCGAGCACGTTGCAGAAGACCTGCTTCATGCGTTCGCCGTCGGCGATGATGGGAGGCAGGTCGTCCGCGCACTCGTAGCGCAGCTCGATGCCCTCCCGGCTGAAGATCTCGCGGTAGGTGAAGATGGCGTCCTCCAGCTCGGCGAGCAGGTCGGTCTCCTCCACGCGCAGGGTGAAGCGCCCGTCCTGCATCCGGGTGAAGTCCAGCAGCTCCTCGACCATGGTGGTCAGACGGCGGGACTCCTTGACGATGATGTTGAGGCCGCGCTGCGTCTGCTCCGGATTCGCGCCGGGATCGGCAGCGAGCGTTTCCGCCCAGCCGTTGATGGCGGTGAGCGGCGTGCGCAGCTCGTGCGAGACGGAGGAGACGAACTCCTGCTGGATCTTCTCGGACTGCGAGATCTTGAGCGACATATCGTTGATGTTGTCCACCAGCTCGCCGAGCTCGTCGCGGTAGTGGTTGTCGATCAGGATGCCGTAGCTGCCGGCGGAGATGCGCCGCGCGGCGTCGGACACGACGGCGACCGGCTCGACGACGTTGTTGATGAAGATGGCGTTGGAGAAGATGGCGAGACCCACGCACAGCAGCGCAACGCCGATGGCGACCGCCATGCTGACGAGCACGCTGCGGTCCGCCTCGTGCAGCGCGGTGACGTAGCGCAGCACGCCGATCACACGGCCATTGAACCGGAGCGGTGCGGAGACGGAGAGGATCCTCTCCCCCGTCTGCGGGTCAAGGCCCTCGAAGCTCGCCGGCTTTCCGGTGGTGACGGCCTCGGTCACATCGCTCGTTCCCGGCTGCGTGCCGGCGGTCAGGCCGTAGCTCGACACCTGCACGCGGCCGTTGACGTTGATGAACTGAAGCTCAAGCCGGTCCTTTTCCTCAAAGGTCTCCGCCGTGATGGAGGCGTAGCGGAAATACTCGCTGTAGCTCTTGAGGCCGTAGCTCGAAAAATTGTCGGCGGCGACGCGGGCGCGGGTCTCAAGGCCCGAGCGCATGGCGCTGTAGTAGGTCCGGCGCACGCCGAGGGTGTAGACCGTGACGATGGCGATGACCACCAGAACGATGGGCAGCACGGCATTCACGAGCCAGCGCTGGCGCAGGCCGCGGATGCGCAAGCCGCGCTTTGCGGGCATGGCGGTCACTTCCTTTCTGCTTCATATCATCCCTGTTCCTGGATTCAGTCCGTGCTCCACTTGTAGCCCGTGCCCCAGACGGTGGCGATGTAGCGCGGCTCCTGCGCGTCGTCCTCGATCTTCAGCCGCAGGCGGCGGATGTTGACGTCCACGATCTTCACCTCGCCGAAGTAGCCGCGGCCCCAGACCGTGTCGAGGATCTCCTCGCGGGTGAGCGCCTTGTCGGGGTTCTCCATGAAGAGCTTCATGATCTGATATTCGAGCTGCGTGAGCTTGAGACGCTTGCCGTTCTTCTCCACCACGCGGTCGGTCATGTTCAGCAGAAACGGCGGCTGGGATATCTCTCCGACCGCAGCGCTGACGAGCGGCGCATCGCCCGCGCGGCGCAGCAGCGCGTCCACGCGCGCGGTCAGCTCGGCGGGCGAAAAGGGCTTGGTGACATAGTCGTCCGCGCCGGTCATCAGGCCCGTAACCTTGTCCATCTCCTGCGAGCGGGCGGTGAGCATGATGATGCCGATGTGCGGGTAGGCCGCGCGCACGCGGCGGCAGACCTCAAAGCCGTCGATGCCCGGCAGCATGATGTCGAGCAGCGTGACGCGCACATCGGGATTCTCGCTGAGCTTTTCCAGCGCCTCCTCGCCCGTCTCGGCCTCCACGACCTCATAGCCGGCGCGGATCAGATTGATGACGATAAAGCTGCGGATGCTGGACTCATCCTCCAGGACCAACACTTTTTTCATCGTATCTCGGTTCCTTTCTCAGTTTTCGCCCGTCGTCCACTCGGCGACGATCAGGCTGAAGCTCTTCTTCACGGTCTCCTCGTCGACCGCGCCGTCCCAGTCGTCGCAGGGCAGGAGCTCGGCGGTGTAAACGGTCTCGACCTGTCGGGCGAGCACAAAGCGGTCACCGCGCCGGGCGTGCTCCTCGCGGGCGCTGCCCGTGAGGGCGCAGATCTCCAGAAACGGCTGCAGCTGTCCGTCGCTGCTGCGGCAGAAGAAAAGGACCGCGTTTTCATCGGGCGTTCCGGCGCGCAGGAGCGACACCCGCTCGTCCCACGCCTCCGGCAGGAGCAGGCTCCAGCCGTCGGCGGCGTTGTGGAAGGTGCGGCACACGACCTCGCTCTTTCCCGCGCTGTCGTAATCGCGCCAGAGGATGCGGTAGTAGGTCTCGCTCTCCTCATCGAGCGGCGGGAAGGGGATCGGCTCGGGGATCTCGATCACGCCGCTGCCGTCGATGTCGGTCGGATAGAGTGAGAGGAAGCGGAAGCCGCTGTCCACGGCGGAGGAGGCGGTGTTCTGCGTGACATTGCGCAGAACGCCGTTTTTCACGGTCAGGATATCGTAGGCCGCCACGCTGTTATCCGCCACGCCGGTGACGTAAAGCGCCTGCTGCCCGTCCGAAAGAGCGCCCGCCGCCACGCGCGAAAGCTCGGACGCGGAGAAGGACAGCTCGAGCGTCGAGATGCAGCTCAGCTCGCGGTCGTCCCAGGTGTAGCAGTCCGCCATGCAGCGGTTCTCCTCGCCGCTGTAGAGCACCGTCAGCTCCTGCCGGCCGTCGCCGTTGAGATCGCTCACGGCGTAGCGGAGGTAGGCGGTGGTGAGCAGGTTGAGCGGCTCGCTGCCGCGCAGGGTGTAAACGGCGAGCACCTGCAGCTCCGTGCCGCTCTTGAAGCCGACAAGGATCTCGCGGCGGCCGTCGCCGTCGAGGTCATAGTACGTGATGGAGTAGATCGAGCTGGCGGTCCCCTCGATGAGGGCCATCTGCTCGTAGCTGTCACCGTTGGAGCGGAAGAAGTAGATCTTCACGGGCCGCTCGTCCGTCGCCTTGCGGAAGAAGGCCACCGCCTCCTCTACGCCGTCGCCGTCGAGATCGACCATCTGCACGCTCTGGAGGTTACTGCCCGAGATGGGCGCAGCGTGCTCCGCGCCGTCGGAGAGCAGGGCGTTGATCTCCGCTTCGAGCGAGGCGTATTCCGCCGGAAGGCTCGGCAAGGCATAGAGCTTGTCGGTCGAGACGTTCGTCGCGCAGCCGCCGAGCAGCAGGCAAAGCGCCGCAAGCGCCAGCGCGCGGGCAAATTTTCTGCCGTGGTCCGCCATGCTTTCCCCTCCCTTGACCCGCTTTGGGCATAATCTACCGATACAGAGTATAGCATAGCACAAGCCGCATAAAAAGGGTAGTCCCCTTTTGCGCTTTTTGCCGGAAAAATTTATCTTGCAAATCGACGCAGCGTCCTCTATAATAGCTTTTGTTATCGCCGGTGTGATGGAATGGTAGACGTAGCGGATTCAAAATCCGCCGGGGGCGACTCCGTGTGGGTTCGAGTCCCACCACCGGCACCAAACCAATATAATCCGAACCAAATCTTCTTAATCGGAGATGGGTTCGGATTATTTGTTTTCTTCGGGAAGTTCGAGGATACGCATTTCAAAAACGGCGTGGTAAAGCGTCCCGAATCCAAGCCCAGAGGGCCGAGAAAACCAAAGATATAGAGATGTATCTGAACGCCGTCACGGAGTATAAGCCCTACGAAAACTGAACAACGCACAAAAGGGGATGGCGGTCTGCCATCCCCTTTGCCATGCTGTTTTAGGAGTATATATCCCTTGGATTTGTCTTATATCTATCGTCAGGCGACGTTCTCGCCGTTGCTGTCTTTGTCCGTTTTTGCCCCGTCCCGCGCCGCCTTCCATTCGGCAAATTCCCGCTGCCCTTCCTCACTTTCGTAAAAGGCGAGAATATCCGGCAGCAGAATTCGGGCGATGTTCTCGATCTCATGCTGCGGGATGCCGCTGTTGTTGGTGAGCTTTTTCCGCCTGCTCAAGTTGCACCTCCGAAAAAGTATTTTGCCGCAGCTTTCTCCTGCGCGGCGGAGGAATGGCGTCTTGAGCGTCTTTTGTCGTCTGCGCTTTTTCCTTCGCATCCTTCCTTTCCTATCTGAAAATAAAAATGCAGCCGCCTGTCAAGCCTTTCGGCCCGTCTGCGTCTGCATGGTGTCCTGTGTCTGCAATTGTGCTTTTATTATAGCAGCGACGGGGCTGCACGTCAATACCACGGGACGGAGCGGCTGACAGCGTAATTTCGGCAGCGGCTACCGAAATTGTTCTGTGGCTTGCAGATTGGAAAGGGTCGTAGCGCAGCAGCCGCCAGCCGTCAATGGTCAAGATGAACGCTTCGCGCCATTGACTGCCGCCGCCCGCCGACTCATTTAGAATAAAAGGAAACGACCGCTATCTTCAGCAGGATATTTCCGTACTCGGATGTTACATTTATATAGTTTGAAGCTTGACAAATATACGTTTGAAATTTATAATAAATAAATAAATTTGTTTATTTTTTCGAAAGGAGGAGTGACCTTGATTGAGCCATCTGGTTTTGGCTTATTTTTAAAAGAAAAGCGAAAGGCCGCTCAGCTAACACAAGATGAGTTGGCCTCTGCAATCAATAAGTCAGGACAATATATCAGTAACATCGAAAAAGGAAAGAACAACGCTCCTCCCAACCCCTCGGATATAGAAGCTCTCATAAAAAGACTTGGGCTTTCCAATGACGAAGCAAACCTTTTCAAAGAAAAAGCTTCCGCAGATCGAGGGCGCTTGCCGAATGAGCAAATGGATTATTTAATGAAACATCGAAAGCTAATCGATCTCATCAATTACGGGTTAGAAAATAATATAAATGACAAGCGTTGGGCAGAAATGCTAACCGCAATTTCAGGAGGAAAATAAAATGACATTGAATGAAGTATTGAAGAATACGAACTACGAGCTTTCGCTTTTTTCTGAAGAAGGAAGAGATTTTGTTGAAGGGGCTATTTTTGTTAAAACTGTCAGAGGAAAGAAAATGCCTTTTATCACATGCCAGAAACGCAACAAGGAGATCGTCTTAAAACCGGAAGAAGCTGTGCGCCAGCTTTATCTTTACAAGCTAATTCACGAATACGGCTATCCCACGAGCCGCATTGAAGTTGAATTCCCAATTCATTTTGGTCGCGAAGTCAAGCGCGCAGACATTGCCATCATGGACAAAGACCGTCCAATGGTGCCTTATATCGTCGTTGAACTCAAAAAACCCAAGCTCAGTGACGGTAAAGAACAGCTCAAATCTTACTGCAACGCCACAGGCGCACCTATCGGTGTGTGGACGAATGGCGAGCAGATTTCTTACTACAACAGGAAAGACCCTAACTATTTTGAGCCGATTACAAATATCCCAAAAGCTTCCGAAAAGCTCGCCGATATTATCAACGAGAAGTTAACTTATGAAGATTTGAAAAAGATTGACAGAATCAGCCAGCAGAAGCGTTCTCTTCGCTCTCTTATTCAGGAAATGGAAGATGAAGTGCTTGCCAGTGCAGGGGTGGATTCTTTTGAAGAGATTTTTAAGTTGATTTTTGCCAAGCTGTATGATGAGCTTGTTTGTGAGCGAGATGCCGGCGCATACTTAAAGTTCCGCAATGCTGGCGAAACAGACTTTGAGCTGAAAGAGAAAATCCAGAGTTTATTTGATGACGCCAAGAAAAAATGGGATGGTATTTTTACAGACGAAAGCAAAATTCTGCTCTCGCCTTCTCACCTTGCCGTCTGCGTTGCTACGCTCCAGGATATTAAACTGTTCAACAACAATCTGGATGTTGTAGACGATGCCTTTGAATACCTGATGAGCAAGGCGCAAAAGGGAGAAAAGGGGCAGTACTTTACACCGCGCTATGTTATTGATATGTGTGTAAAGATGATGAATCCCACCGTCAATGATAAAATAATCGACACCGCCTGCGGCAGCTCAGGATTTACCGTGCATAGTATTTTCAAAGTATGGAAAGATATTCGTCGCGAAAAAGGGCTTCCGGAAGACGAAGGATTTACGGCTGCTCAGCGCATACCGGAAGAAACAAATTTTGTGCGCGATAATGTATTTGCTATTGACTTCGATGAAAAAACAGTTCGGGTTGCCCGCACCCTTAATCTGATCGCTGGTGACGGTCAGACCAATGTGCTGCACCTGAATACATTGGACTATGCCCGCTGGAACGAGATAATCAAACAGGAAGATTGGAATGATACCTATAATGAAGGTTTCAAAAAATTAAAGAAGTTGCAACCCAAAGGCAGCAGCGATTATAGCCAGTTCCAGTTTGATCTGGTCATGGCAAATCCTCCATTTGCCGGAGATATTAAAGAGAATACGATTATTTCCCGTTACGAGCTTGGTAAAAAACCTAACGGAAAATGGCAGAATAAGGTTGGCAGAGACATTCTCTTTATCGAGCGCAACTTGAACTTTCTGAAGCCCGGCGGACGTATGGCTATCGTTCTTCCGCAAGGGCGCTTTAACAACAGCAGTGATAAGTCAATCCGTGAATATATCGCAGAACGCTGCCGCATTCTCGCCGTTGTCGGTTTACACGGAAATGTTTTCAAACCGCATACCGGAACAAAAACCTCAGTTCTGTTTGTGCAGAAGTGGGACGATGAATTATGTCCAAAGAAGGAAGACTACCCGATCTTCTTTGCGACGATGCAAAAGCCCAGCAAGGATAACTCCGGTGATAAGATTTATCTGTTTGATCCTGAAACAGGACTGCCCGCGTTGGATAAACACAATCACCTGATTGTCGATCACGACCTGTTCCAGCTTTCTTACATGAAGCGGGACGGGACAGAGGCTTTGCTTGAGCCGGGCATAGCAGAAGCCTTTGCAGAATTTGCAAAAAAGGAAGGTTTAAGTTTTTTTCGGTAAGCCCATCCGTTGAACCTTTCAATGAAGCCAAATATAAGGCTTTGATGGATGGGCTGGAATGCAGCGAAGTATTGTACAGCTCCGCAAAAGAGAACAAAGACTGTCGTATTGATAGTCAATTCTTCACCGCAAAAATAAAGCATAATGGTAATCTTGAATATTGTCCTATCGGTAAATACTTGATTTCTTCGCAGTATGGTGTTTCAAAGGATATGAATACCGAAGGCTATGGATACCCGATTTTCAGGATGAACGAAATCCACCATTCTCTTTGCGACTTAACTACAGAAAAATTCGTTGAATTATCAAACGAGGAATTCTATGCTGTTAAACTAAATGACCGTGATGTTTTATTTAACAGAACTAATTCCTTCGAGAAGGTTGGAAGAACAGGTGTTTATTACAGCTGTGGCATACCACAGACATTTGCCTCTTATCTTGTGCGACTTATTCCTGATAATATCCACATTTATTCCGAGTATTTAGCGGCGTTTCTGAATACACAATATGGCATTCAAGAAATCAGGAGGAGAGCGAGGCAATCGATTAACCAAACAAATGTTAATCCCGAAGAAGTAAAGGCTATTGAAATACCGTTGTTAAAAAGAGAGTTTCAAGAAAACGCCAGAAGATGTTATGAAAAAGCTCATCAGTTACGCAAGGATGCTTCAAAAAAGTATGATGAAGCAGAGGCTTTCTTTGCACGAAAAATGGACATGGATTATTTCAAACTGAAGGATGATTCTAATGCAATAAAACTGTTGTCGGCAAGCTTTAAGACTTTTGGCCGTCTTGATGCAGAATACTATCAGCCGAAATATGAGGCAATTGTAAAGAAGCTCAATACAAGAGAGACGGTACTATCGTTGTGCAATCTGCATGATAAAAACTATAACCCAGATGCAAAACAAACATATCAATACATAGAACTTGCAGATGTGGGGCAATCAGGTGATATTTCTGATGTTGATATTCAATACGGCAGTGATCTACCCACGAGAGCACGCCGAATTGTAAAATCAGGACAGGTGATAGTGCCTTCTGTTGAAGGCTCATTACAAAGCTGTGCCCTAATTACCGACGAATATGATGATGTACTGTGTTCAACCGGGTTTTATGTGCTCGATTCTGATTGTATTAACTCTGAAACTTTGCTTGTCCTTTTCAAATCTGAGCCGATACAGGCTCTTATGAAGCAACGTTGTTCAGGGACAATTCTTACTGCAATTAGCAAAGATGAACTTCTTTCCATGCCGTTACCGATGATTGATGATGACATTCAAGAAGAAATCGCAGCCAAAGTTCAGGAATCCTTTGCCCTTCGTAAGCAATCCAAGCAACTGCTGGAATATGCAAAACAAGCTGTCGAAATGGCAATCGAGCAAGGCGAAGATGTGGCATTGGCATGGCTGAAAGACAAAATTCCGGTGGAGGTGTAAATATGCCTCAGGAGAAGATATACAAAAACTGGAAAGCAGTAACCGAAGCTGATTTTGTATCACTGTTTATTAAGACATGGTTTGCCTATATTTCTACTCTTAGAACTATGTTTCCAGAGGCAGCAAACAGAAGAGGTGACGGCAAGTATCTGAATGCATATAAAGATTACTACAGAACAAGCGGGAGCAAGAAACTTATCGTTGATGATCAGATAATGGCGTCTATGGAACAAGTCTACCGCGAAGGTCGTAAAGTCATAATGGAGCAATATCCTGAATACTACCTTTGGGACTTTTATCATGTAAACGAGGACTTTGAATATACTTTCAAAGACATTCCGCCGGATAAAAGCGATTGCCTTATCATCGGCCTAAAAATAAGCCGAAATCGCGGCACTAAGTGGCAATTTGTTATATCGGGATTTGCGCGGTTCTTCGGTAAATACTATGAGGAGTATAATGGAAATGTTCAATTTCAGTGCAATATCTCAGGGATTCTTGAATCGTCAACAGAACATGTCAAAGAGAATCCGACTGAGAGTGAGCAGGACTATCTTTCATGGTTGCTACGCGAAATAAATGTCGCGCTAACGCATAGTATTGTGGAAGCGTTTAAACTGCATTATGAAAATAACGCCTATGGGAAACGCCTTCTGGTTAAAATTGGCGACCTTGAGAAACGCATTATCTCTCTTATATGGCAGATTTTTGCTCTCAATGCGAAAGACGAAACATTTAAAACTCTTGAGGAAATGGGACGCTCTCGAAATACATATGAATTGATTCAACAACGTCCGTTAAACTATTTTCAATATCATTTCGATGTGGATTGGCTACCCCAGCGCGATTTATCTGCATCGGAAAAAGAATGGTTTCACAAACTGTATGAATCACTTAGGCAGAACAGCGTTCTTTGGTTTTTCGACTTTGTGTATCGCCTTCGCAATGCACTATTCCACGAAATCATTGATCCATTGGATGAAGAATGGCAAGTCATTTTCAAAAACGCGTACTTAGTACTAAAAGAAATTGTTGACTTAAACATAGCTACTATTGAAACTGCCGGACAGACAGTTTGACCTTGCTCTTTGCTAGAGATGGACGGCGCCAAGAGCTTCTCCTTGTCGCCATTCGTCTGTTATGTATAGAGCAAATCGTTGTTGACACTCGCCATTGCTGTTCTCGGACAGTGTTGCTGTACCTAAAGTTTTTCTTCCTCCGCTCTGAGACTATCCGAGATATATGCTGTCGCGGACAGTTCGTTTATCTGCCGAAAAAATTCTCCGCCTCCCCGTTCAGATAGACGAAGCAGTGGTGTCTTGCTTCAAACAAGCGGATCACCGCTATGCGCGCCCTCGATTAAAAATAGGGGTGCCTTTGCAGAACGGAAAACGGACTGGCAAGCAGGGCAAAGCGGTACCCACTTTGCTGCTTGCCACCGCGCGAATCCTGCCGGCTTCACACTTGGCAAGCAAGGTGGCTTGGAGCCACTTTGCGCTTGTTGGGGAGATTTGTCCCCAAGCCCCTTTGAACGATTTTTGCAAAATCGGCTGCGCTCCTGCGGAGCTTTCTTCGCCTGCGGCGCGTCAGAGAATCGCGGCATTATGTGAATATGTAATTGACATATCCCCTGTTTCCGGGTATACTTGAAACAGAAGAGGAGGTGACGCAGCCTTGAAAATCATCGGCGAACGGCTCAGGAGCTTGCGCGAAAGCGTCAGGCTCTCGCAGGCGAAGCTGGCAAAGGAATTTGACGTTTCCCAATCCGCCCTTGCCCGGTATGAAATCGACGATTCCACACCCTCCCCGGAGGTTTTTCTGAAATACGCCGACTACTTTGACGTATCGCTGGACTACATTTTCGGCAGAACGGACGACCCCCATGGCATGATCTATAACAACTGCGTGAAGCTCGGCCTGAACAATCCCGAAATGGCGCGGTTCGTGGAAATGTGCTTCGACCCCGGCTCGGCTATGAATGAACGATTGAAAGCGACGCTTGTGCAGATGCTCTCGGAGGTGGATGCGAAATGAAAGCCGTGATCTACGCCCGCTATTCCTCGGACAGCCAGCGCGAGGAATCTATTGAAGGTCAGCTCCGCGAGTGTACCGCCTTTGCCGAGAAAAATGGCATCACGGTATTGCGGCATTACATCGACCGCGCGTATTCTGCAAAGACCGATAACCGCCCGGAGTTCCAGAACATGATAAAGGACAGCGGCAAGCGGCTGTTTGACATAGTGATCGTCTGGAAGCTGGACAGGTTCGCACGGAACCGCTATGACAGCGCCCGGTACAAG
>QWCH01001001.1_pt1 | contig 46545 bp, 37 predicted proteins | sample 1972671 | NCBI WGS metagenome assembly QWCH01 (sample SAMN09866713, study PRJNA288562) | Human gut metagenome isolate term3_stool, whole genome shotgun sequencing... | isolation source: gut | host: Homo sapiens | place: USA: California
ACGCCATATAGTTGGCGTATGCCGGTTCAGGCACGATAATCTCGTCACCCGGATCCAGACAAGCCATGAAAGAGAAAAAGACGGCTTCCGATCCGCCGGTCGTGATGATGATGTCGTCAACATCCACAAGGATATTGAATTTCGCATAATATTTCACCAGCTTTTCACGGAAACTGCGGATACCCTCACTCGGAGAATACTCCAACACTTTACGGTCGATACGGCGCATCGCTTCCATCGCGACTTCGGGCGTAGGCAGATCGGGCTGGCCGATATTCAGATGATACACCTTAGTACCTTTAGCTTTAGCCTGATTGGCAAGCGGAACGAGCTTTCTGATAGGAGAAGCCGGCATGTTGACTCCTCGTTGTGAAATATTAGGCATTTCTTTCTTACAGTTTGTTTTTAAATGTGGCAAAGGTATGTATTTTAGTTGAAAGTTGAAAATTGAAAGTTGAAAGTTATTTTTGCTACCACTTTTTAACTTTCAATCCACCTCTTCCAACTTTCAATTCTCAACTTTCAACTCTTTAGATTCCCGGTCGTGGTGAATCCTTGCTCGCGTGCATGGTGGAGATAAAGGCGTTCGGATCGATCTCCTTCACCTCGTCTTTCAGACGGGGCAGGTCTTTACGTTCAGCAATGGTAAAGATGATTTCTTTCTCCTTGCCTTCATACATACCACGTCCGTGCAAAAAAGTACCGCGCATTCCCATCTTCCCGACGATCAGTTCCTTTATTTCCTGTGTTTTCCGGGATACGATAAAGACAGCCCGGTTGGGATTCTCGGTCTGGAACATCTCCACGATTTTCCCGTAAACGAAGATAGTAAACCACGAATACAAAGGAACCGCCCAGTCACGGAAAACAATCAGCCCCAACAAGACTACCAACGAATCCAACACGATAATCATATTACTGACTTTCAGATTCGAATTATTGGCAATCACACGTGCCAGTACATCCGTTCCCGCACTGGTACTCTGTGCCCGGAACACGCAAGTCACACCGATACCCAAGATCGCGCCGCCATAGAAACAAGCGATAAAGCTATCGTTCTCAACCAAAGGCTGATTTCCCAACAAATAGGACAATGAGTCTGTAAAGATGGAAATCAACACAAACGTCACGATCGTTTTAGGCCCGGACGCCAAACCGATCTTTTTCATTGCCAGAATCATCAGCGGGATGTTGAAGCAGAGGGCCGTCGCACCCATCGGAAGGCCATCGGGCATAAAAGAGAAAACTCCTTTTGTCACATAATGAAGTACGATCGAAATACCATACACACCTCCCGGTACGATCTTGTACGGAGCAAGAAAGAGGACGTAACTAAGTGCCTGGAAAAAAGCACCGATAACAATCAAAGTGTAGTCTGCTACATTTCTTTTCAATGCGGCATTAGAGGCCAGATTAAGCGGTTGTTCCATGTTTGCGTTGTTGTTTCGATTTATATGTGTTCATTATTTGTTAAAAAACAGCGCAAAGATAGATAAAAAAAGAAGAGATTGCACACACAAAGCGTGCAATCTCTTCCATTATCAGAAATAACCTTTTTGAATCAGAAACTCAACGTACGGTTATTATTGTTGGTCACATTCAACAGGATCACATATTTGCGATACTGTTCCGGTGTAAGAACCTTCTTCATCAATTTCAGATTCCCATAAACAGCCTGGCGCATCTTCTTGTCGCGCATCTGTTCGCTTGACCTGAGACTCTCCTTCTGCATATCCTGAAAATACTCGTTGATGTTTGCCACTTCATTAGCCTGATAAGATGACAACTGCAAATAGTTGCTCAATTTTTCAAAGTTAATAGCAAACGGTTCTTTACTCACATTGTTACGGTTTTCGCGTGCAAAACCCATCGTTGCACATAATAAAACGGCTGCAACAGCCATACCTAAACGTCTCATAATACCTAAACATTAAATTGTTAAACCTAAACACGGGGACCGCTGTCCCCTATCTTTTCACCTTTTATCTTTTTGCTGCTACAAATATAACAACATGTTTTAGAACATTGTTCTTGAATACAGTAAAACTTTGTTAACTAATATCAAAACGAGCACAATTTAACAATATAAGAATCTTTTTGAAGCACAAATGAGACACATATTACAAATAAGACACAATATCACGATTATATAGACCGAATCGATATTTACATAAACACAATCTATATAAATTCATTTCTATAAGTTTGCCCACCGACTGGTCTACTCATACTATCATAAATCTTTCAGATTAAACAAACCGAAAGTCAGAAAATCGTCATCGTCGGGTTCATCTCCGATATGCTCTATATTCAACCCTTCGGCCGTAACAAAAGAGTTCGTCCAATTCCATTCCTGCCCCGTACCGATTTCCGTCTCGCCCAAATAGCGGAATTGATCGTCCATTACGATAATTGTCAACGGCTTGCTATCAAGAGGAGTTTTCAGATCCGCATCAGGCAAGCCACGTTGCAAATACCGGTAATAGACTTTACGGAATGGATCGTAAATGAGCGCAGCGTATAAATCCTGCTCCATATAGCAAGCATAAACAAGTTCGTCCGGCGTTCCTTTAGCTTCATGGTCAATAGAACGGATCGTTCCGGCAGTATTACCACCTCCATAAACTTTAGTTTCGGCATCATTCTTCCAATCCGAAATATAAAGATCATGCGAGCAGGTAAAGCTATGAACCATCTTCCCTTCCGGACTGATAGCCGGATAAGGTTGAAGAATTAGGTCTCCACCCCAATTGTAGCCGTTACCGAATAATTCTTCCGGATAGAGATGGTGATATTCCGCCTTGTTTGTCGCCAGATCGATACAGGTGGTAAAACGGAAGTTTTCCCTATCTGCCAGATTTTCAGGAAAAGGAGACATTCCGGGCAAAATCAGATGATTCTCAATCAACATCAACGGTACGACAGGCGAAAACAGATATTGCGGATTATGCAACGCCCATTCTTTATCTTCCTTATCCAACAAAGTGACACGGTTATGCACACGACCGGTACTGTCCGCCAAAGCGATCTCGATCAACGGGCGGTTGAACACATAGATCGAATCCGGACTTTTGACATAATAAGCGCCCGCACTCATGATCGCATCGGCCCCTTCACGCTCAAATGCAATCTGCTTAAGATAAGTCGTATCCGAATAGCGATAGAAATAAATAGCATTCTTCCGGTTATTCAGAAATGTCAACAAACAATCGCCCGCATCATCGGTATAAATCTGGATATAAGGAGGCTTCACTTTCGTATCCGTATCGAGCCTGAATTTCTTCTCGCCCGTTTCCACCAATTGTTTGGTAGCTACCAACTTTCCCCGAAACTCGTTCTTCACACTTCTCCCGTTACCAGAACAAGCAGTAACCAACAACAACGCCAACAAATAACAATAACAACTTTTCATATCATTCTATTTTCTTATCACTCTGAATTCGCATTTACCGGAGCCAAGCAATCCTGTTCCATCAACCCCTTCCGCCACTCCAATAAAACCGGTGTTGATATCGGAACAAAAGAAAGTAACTTCCGCCTCCCCTTTTTCGTCTGTTATCACAGAAGGTTTCCATAATAAAGTATTGCGGGCATCAGGAGTTGACAATTGCATGTCTATTTCGTCCGGCTTGTAAAATTCGCGTTCGGCATAATAGCCTTTGGCTCGCCAAATGTTATTCATACGGAGCAGTTCTGCTTCCGAATACAGCGGACCATGATAAACGACCAGCTGTTCGTCAATAACCCGGAAAGGTATGCCAACTCCGGAAGATTGAAAATGTTCAAATTTAGCAATCCTGTAAGTTTGCCCATCAACAGGTCTACTCATACTGTCAGCCCGACAACCGTTTACCGCATGATGTCCGTCATATCCCGGTTTATAATTCAGTAACAGACCACAGGAATTACAAACCCAGATATTATTCAAATCCTTTTGTGCCAGACTATCCAACCGCCCCATAAACTTATCCCGAAACGCCCTCCGCGCTTTCCCTGTCACCGTCACACCGTCCAGCAAGACCGTACTGTCACTGCTCACTACGGGCAGATCAAGGATTAGGCCGTTTTCATCCTGCTCCGGCTCTGCAGACGGATAATATCTGGATTTCTTTTTCCTTATGCTATCGATTTGAGCGAAACAATCTTCTATCTCAAGTTTAGGTTTATATTCATTCGACAACATCGGTTTCAAATATACATAACCGCCTCGAAGTTCTTTCAACATATCTGTACCGACGGTAAAAGAACCGGTTGAATCGGCCCATATATACATTGAATTACCCTCTGCCCCGGATATCTGGATAAGCTGTTCCGTCCCCTGCGCTTTTTTTCCCTTTTTCTTACTGCCAACAGATTGTATGCCAATTATTTCATCAGATAAAAACAGATTCTCATGATCAGGAGCATTTTCTATATTCCAGACATACCGCCTCCACCCCTGCGTCAGCAACAATAAATCCATTGCCGACATACGATCTTTATTCTTATCATCGAAATAATAAAGCGGATTATGGATTTTCCCGCGTACTTGGGAAGACAAATAACAATGAGTCAATACATTTACCGGATCAGCCGGATTATCATAGGCCTTATCAAACACACTAATGCCCAAATTCGTTTTTAACGGTCTGCCATTCTCATCCGTAACCTTTATTTTCAATGTCGCTTTTTCACGAATGGCATATGTTTTCTTATCCGGTTCAATCTTTATCCGCATCTTCTTTTCCGGATTCACATAAACCAACCTCTCTGCTACCGGTTGCATATTACCATTAAATAAAGTAAACTCTACGATTCCCTGATAAGGAAACTCATTAAGCGGCATTTTTATTTTAAGCCGGTCCTTCAACACACCCTTTGCCACACAACAAATCATTCCACGAATTTGCCCTAAAAGACAAATCTCCTGAGCAGGCGAACCTTCCGCTTGTGAAATAAAAAATTCCAGATATTTCTTGTCTTGTTTAAATAAACATAAAGTCATTCCTTGAAGATAAATCTCCGGTAAAGAATACTCTGCACCATTATCTAACTCTATACGATATTTCTTCTCCGAATCAGGCGTAAAGAAGAAAGCTCCCATTCCATCATGACGACTTTCAAACCGAATGACCGGAGCTTCTCCTTGATACAAAGTGCCCTTTACTGCTACCGGATATCCTCTGCCATTCGTCGCCTTAAAAGCCACACGCGAAGGCAAGCCCGAAACCAGGTTTCCTCCCTCCGGAAAAAGATCAAACTGCAAACAATCTTTTTCAATGTTCTCCGGTTGTTGACTGTCATGAGCGATATTTTTAACTACCCTTATTTTACGGGATGAAATAATTCCTGTTGTGTCATTGTGAAAGGAGTGGCGGGTATAGGCTTCCAGAAAATAATCTCCTTCCGACAACTTCTCACTTACATAAACGTGGCCGAATGCCATACCATTTTCTACCGGATACTTTTCTTGCCAGACGATACTATCTTCGCAATTTATCATTTGCAGATACAATGTCTTGCTTTGATCCGACAAACCGAAAGACTGGGCATTCAACTGGTAGGCTTTAAACCAAAGGTCTTCACCTGTCTCATAAATACCTTTGCTGACTTGAAGATAAATAAGTTCGGAAGGGAAAACGGCATATTCTTTATCAATAGAAGCAACCCATGCTTCATCAACTGCCTGCTGACAAAAGCACGGCAAACAGGTATATGTCAGTAAAAAGATGGTTAACAGAATGCTTTTCATACTTCAAACTAATAATTTATATTTCTCATACGATGGCCGCACCCAACGCAAATAGACAAACAGGGAGAGCAGACAACAACCGCCTCCCACACCATAAGCCATAGCCAGCCCCGCATGGGAAGCGATAAAACCGGCTGAAAGCATACCAATCCCGACACCCAGATCAAAAGAAGTCAGATAGGTAGAAGTTGCCGTCCCGCGCATATTATGCGGAGCGACGTTGACAAAAAGACATTGGAAGGCAGGCACTCCCACGCCATACCCGATCCCGATCATCAAGGCGCAAACGAAGAAAGCCACAGGATGATGAACGGTTGCAAACACAGCGAACGTCACCAACAGACAGACAGACGAACAGACCGAAACCCAATGAATCTTGCCATGATCGACCAGACGGCCGGATATCAGACGCGACGTCCCCACACCTACCGCCATATAAATAAAGAAGTAGCCGGGATTGGCCACCTCGATCTCTTTCCCATATAAAACGACAAAAGAGGTAATCATCCCGTAAGGTATCGCCACCAGGATATAAGCCAACGCTGCCGGCAACGCCTTCACCAGAATAAAACGATCCAGGGAAAAATGAGGACGCGGCATTTTCTCCCGCTTCGGATAGCGGATCAGGCAAACAGACCCGACACCGATGAAAGCAGCAACCAACCCGACCAGCACCAACGGATGAAATCCCCATTTATCATAGATAACGACTGCTACCAACGGAGCCAGCGACATCGCCAGATTGATCGTCAAGCCATAGAACCCCATTCCTTCCCCCCGCCGCGCAGACGGAATCACATCGATCGCAATCGTATTGCCGGAAACGGAAGTAAGCCCCATAAAGCCGCCCTGCACAAACCGCACCGCCATAATCGTCAGCATAGTCGCCACGACCAGATAGCCGCCAAACATAACGGCAAAAACAAAGAAAGCCAATAAATACAACGGCTTACGCGAGAAGCAATCCACCAGAAAACCAGAGAAGGGACGGACGCAAAGCAGCCCGACCGTATAACTCGACAGCACAATCCCCACATTTGCCGTGTCGATTCCCAAAACCTCCACCAGATAAAGCGGCATCGTCGGCATCAACAGGTAGAAAGAGAAATTCATCAGGAAATAGGAAATACAACACTGCACAAAGTTCCGGTTCCACAAGATCGGCTTCTCCGTATTCATAATTGGCACATTGGCATATTGACTCATTGGCACATTATTCACGCCAACTCACTCAATTCGAGCCAGCGCATTGTCTTTTCGTCTATTTCATCTATTACTTTTGCAATCCGTTCGGACTTTGCCAGCAACTCGTCGTTGCTGAGCGTGCCGCTGCTCATCGCCACTTCCAGCTCGGCTTTTTCGGCTTCGAGCTGCGGTATTTCGGCTTCAAGCGCTTCAAATTCTTTGCGTTCCTTGAAAGTGAGTTTCTTCTTCTGTTCTTTTTCGGGACGGGACGTTTTATCGGCTACCGGAGCCTGTTTCGGCTGACGGGCAGCTTCGGCTTCTTTTTCCAGTTGGTCTTGCACCTCTTTCCAGTCACGATATTGCGAATAGTTCCCGGGAAAATCCTTGATGTCCGCATTGCCCCGGAACACCAGCAGATGATCGACTACCTTATCCATAAAGTAGCGGTCATGGGAAACGACAATTGCGCATCCTTTGAAATTCCGCAGATATTCCTCCAACACATTCAGCGTCACGATATCCAGGTCGTTCGTCGGCTCGTCAAGCACAAGGAAATTCGGGTTGCGCATCAGGACCGTACACAGGTACAAACGCCGCTTCTCCCCTCCGCTCAGCTTATAGACATAGCTATGTTGTTTCTCCGGAGCAAACAGGAAATAGTTCAGGAATTGGGAAACGCCCATTTTCTTCCCGTCGCCCAGATCGACGTATTCAGCAATATTCTGGACCACATCGATCACCTTCATCTGCTCGTCGAACTGAAGACCGTCTTGGCTGTAATAGCCGAAACGAACCGTTTCGCCCACATCGAACCGTCCGCTGTCCGGCTCCACCTCGCCCATCAACATCTTGATAAAGGTCGACTTCCCGGTCCCGTTGTTTCCGACAATCCCCATCTTTTCGTAACGGGCAAAGACGTAGTTGAAATCTTCTACGATCTTCAGGTCGCCAAAACGCTTGCAGACATGTTCCGCCTCAAAAATCTTGGAACCGATATACGACGCCTTCACATCCAGGTTCACGTTGCCCGCGTCATGCTGCTGTTTCGCTTTCTTTTCCAGTTCGTAGAAAGCGTCGATCCGATATTTGGCTTTGGTCCCACGAGCCTGCGGCTGACGGCGCATCCAGTCCAGCTCCTTGCGAAGCAGGTTGCTTGCCCGGTCGACTTCCGTATTCAAAGCCTCTATGCGTTCCTGGCGTTTTTCCAGGTAATAGCTGTAATTTCCTTTATACTGGTAAATCTGCAGCCGGTCTATTTCGATGATCTCGCTACAGACACGGTCCAGGAAATAACGGTCGTGCGTCACCATCAATATGCTAATGTTCGCACGAGACAGGTATCCTTCGAGCCATTCGGTCATCTCCAGGTCCAGGTGGTTGGTCGGTTCGTCGAGAATAATCAGTTCCGGATCGGTGATCAGGACGTTTGCCAACGCCACGCGCTTCAGCTGTCCGCCGGAAAGCGTTTCCACCTTCTGGTCGAAATTCTGTATCTTCAACTGCCCTAAAATCTGCTTCGCCCGCTGTTCGTAGTCCCAGGCCTTCAGGTTATCCATCCGGAGCAGTATGTCTTCGAGATTGGAATGGTCGCCGCTTGCCATCGCCTGTTCGTATTCGGCAATCAGGCGCACCGTCTCGTTCGGCGAATAGAAACAAGCTTGCAAGACAGTCAGACCGTCCGGATAATGCGGCGTCTGTTCGAGATATCCGACGCGCAGGTCGTTACGGAACACAACCGCCCCGCTGTCATAATCTTCCTTACCGGCTATGATATTCAGCAAAGTCGTTTTACCTGTACCGTTCTTGGCTATCAGCCCGACTTTCTGTCCTTGCGCAATTCCAAAAGTAATATCCTCAAAAAGAACCAGGTCGCCGAAGCTCTTGGTCAGCTTGTCTATCTGTAAGTAGCTTATCATATATTCATATCTGCTTAAAATGCAGGACAAAGATACAAAAGATTAAGCAGAACCAACTTTTTGACGTCCGAAAAGCGGATTAACATTTACAGGTTCGAAAACCGTATGTCTTAAACACGAAATTTACAATAACCCCCTTTTTAGCTGTTTTTCTATTTCGTCCGAAATTTTGATCGATTTTGAATTGACTCTTTTCACGATTTAAGCTTTCCTTTCTAACAATAGGAAAAACGAGGTGCGCAGTCCGTTTCGAAAACCGTGCAATTTGATTGCCGGTAACCGGAAACACCGACAAAGTGATAAACCTTAACTCCCGGAGAATCGAATATTTGAAAATAAAACGGACGGCGTTCCAAATATCCCAAGGAAATTCAGGGGCTTTTTTGCAATGAAAACGGTCCTCTTTTCAATTACGACCGTTCTAATCGCCATTACGACCGTCCTAATCTTTGCGAGGTGCCGAGTGCACTACACATTAGCACGGTCGTAATGGCGATTAGGACGGTCATAATTGCGAAAAACGCTCAAAAAAGGCGAAAAAGTCCCTTTTTGAGGTCAAAAAAGTGGATTAACATTTGTTTGGTTTCGAATGTCTTTTGAGGCTGAAAAATGCGTTTTATACAATAAGGGGATGTGTCAAAAGTCCTATTTATAGCGTCTGTGTCTTGGCGGTCCCGGATCAAGTCCGGGATAACTGCACCTGCCATCTCATCCTAATTACTGTAAATCAGTTTAGTATAAGGTTGCGGGTCAAGCCCGCAATGACACGCTAAAGCGTTAGAACTTACTTTTGACACACCCCCTTATCCTGGTTATTTTTTCATTACCTTGGAGAAGAACAAGTCATTCTCAGCAGTGATTTTTACCACATACATACCGGTCGCCAGCGAACCTACATTCACTTCGTTGCTATTTCTGGCAACTTTAACCAAATCTCCGTTCATCGAGAAAATTTCTACTTTGTCGGCAATCACTCCGTCGATACGGATTACATCGGATGCAGGATTCGGCGCAACCGTTACCTGAGCCGATTTGAGAACGCTTGTATTGGCTGTCGCATCGTCTTTGACCACCGTGAAAGAGTCGAACAAAGAAGGTTCGCCCAGATCGTTGACCGTATAGGTTTCAATCTCGATTTTATCCGTACTCATATTGACACGGCTGAAAGTAGGTTCGCCCGTCTGGCCGAATTTGCCAGAGAAAAGACCCCAGTAATTAGCTACCTCATGTTTGTCCAAAGATGCAATCATGGCAGCTTCGTTACGCGGTTCGTATTTTTTCTTACCGGCGGAATTGTTCAAGAAATAGAGCGTACCGTCTTTTACATTAAACACGCCACCCTTCTTTCCAGTCATATTCTCACGAGCACCCGGCTGGCCGACTACTTCTACGTTCTGAACAGCATCGGCGACCAGCGTCTTGGCTGTATTGCTGACCGGGCCGATCACCTCATAGATATGGTCGTGTCCCTGAAGCGCCAGATCAATCTTCAACTCATCGAATATCGGAAGCATGGCGGCACGGACAGCCTTACCGTCGGCATCGTCCTGGTGGGAATTGCTACCGGTAAACATATTCTTATGATAGGTAGCGATACGCCATTTCACATCCTTATGAGCATTTACCTGTTCGCGCATCCAAGCCTTCAACTCATCAAAATATCCTTCGGCGCTATAATCTTCGTAGTTGATTACCATGAAGAGCGCATCTCCGTAAACAAAGGAGTAGATGGTTCCGTCCATAGCAGTCTTGGCCGAAGAATTTTCATTGAATGAATTATCCGTATTGAAATGTTTGGCAAAATTGCTGTCACGCACGCTCCGGTCATGATTTCCCTGTGCCGGAACCAACGGTTTTTGCATCCATACACCCTGCATGGTTGAGAACCACTGTTCCCACTCCCATTCAGATGAGAAGTTTTTGTCTACATCAGCAGTTTTTGTCGCACCGGTCGTTTCAACAAAGTCACCGTTGCAAAGAACGAACTGCGCATCCGGGACAAGACGTTGAGCTGCGTGAATCGTCTTCTGCGACACATCGAACATTTCATCATACTGGGCTTGTGTATCCGTTATATAAATAAAGGAATAGGCACTCTTATCGTTCTTAGCGGTTGTAAAACTACCAATTTCACTCCAAGCTCCGGGCATACCGACGCGGAATGAATAAGTTGTACCCGGAGAAAGCTTATCGACCAGTGCTTTATGACTGGTGTAAGCCATATCCGTTTTCGACTCGATACCGGCATCCACCTTATTGGCATCTACCAGATAATTCACAGAAACATGCTCGATTGTTGCATCCTGAGTAATAATAGAACCTTCGAAATCCTTTTCTGTTGCATTTGCTTTCTTTACGATCTGAACCATCCCCTTTTCCGAAGTCGGATTCGTAAACCAGGCAAAACCAAGTTGTGAAGAAGGATCGCCGTTTATTGTCATATTAATACTGTAAGGCAGTTTGCCATCGGCGGCCTTCGATGCGCGCAACAACTTCGTCCAGGTAGGAACGGAAAAGTCCGCCTTATTCAATGTAAGAGTTGTTTCCTGTGCGGAAAGCGGCTGTACGCCAGCCGTTAAAGAAACAAGTGCAGCAGCAACCAGAGACTGCACATTAAGAAGTAAACTTTTTTTCATACACAATTGTATTTAGTGGATAAATGTATTTCCGCTGCAAAAGTCCTCCAACTGCATTTCAACATAATGACTAAGGTGTTACAGGGAATGAAAATCCAGTTACATTTATATTTAGAAAAAGCGTCTCCACAACAGTGTTAGTTCCATATAAATTGATAATTTTGCGGATATAAAGCAATTAATACAAATATGATGTTGACAGCAATGATCATCGTGTTCCTGGTCGGATATTTACTTATCGCATTGGAACATCCTCTAAAAATCAACAAGGCGGGTACAGCGCTCCTGACAGGGACGATTCTTTGGGTCTTATACACCTTTGGATCACCACAATTTATCCCGACGGCTTCCGCCGAAGAATTCAGTCTTTTCCTGGACGCTTTTCCTTTCATGAAGGATTTGCCATACGCCGATCAATGTATCCGTTTTGTCATCGACCACCAGATATTAGATAGCATCGGCGAGATTGCCGAGACACTGATTTTCCTGATCGGGGCCATGATCACAGTCGAGCTGGTCGATTCGCACGGGGGCTTTATGTTTATCACCAACCGTATCACGACCAATAGCAAACGCAAACTGTTATTCGTTATCGCTACCATAACATTCTTCATGTCAGCAGTCCTGGACAACCTGACTACTTCTATTGTAATGGTCATGCTGATCCGGAAACTGATCGGTAACTATAAGGAACGCTGGATTTTCGGCAGTATCATCGTGATTGCAGCCAATAGCGGCGGAGCCTGGTCGCCTATCGGTGATGTGACGACCATCATGTTGTGGGTCAGAGGAAACATATCGACTTCGGCAACCATCCCGCATTTGTTTTTGCCAAGTATCGTGTCGGCACTGGTTCCGGTGTTGCTCATCTCCCGCTATCTGCACGGGAAGGTGACGCCGCCCAACGCTTTCGAAGAAAACAGGGATAACCTGCTCTTAAAGGTATTAAAGGCAAATGAAAAGTTGGCGATTCTTTGCATCGGCGTATTCTGCCTGCTGTTCGTGCCGATATTCAAGACAATCACGCATCTGCCCCCGTTTATGGGGATTCTGATGGGAGTCGGGATTTTGTGGGTATTTACCGAACTGATGTATCGGCGGACGCCGATCAACGAAGACCTGAAACTGCGCCTGTCGAAAGTAGTCAGCCGCATCGACGGGGCGACTCTGATGTTTTTCCTCGGCATCCTGCTGGCTGTAGACGCGCTGCGTTGCAGCGGCGTTTTAGGTAGTTTCTCACTTTGGCTGGACGACACGATCGGAAATGTGTATGCGGTCAACCTGATTATCGGAACCCTTTCAGCCGTTGTCGACAATGTTCCGCTTGTCGCCGGAGCTATCGGCATGTACCCGATCGCTTCGGATGCGATGATTGCGACAGCCGCCGATCCGGTTTATATGACTCATTTCGTACAGGACGGCGTGTTCTGGCAGTTCCTTGCCTACTGTGCCGGTGTCGGAGGCAGCATGTTGATTATCGGGTCTGCAGCCGGAGTCGTCGTAATGGGCTTGGAAGGGATTAACTTCCTCTGGTACCTGAAACGGGTCTCCCTGCTCGCAATGGCCGGCTATTTGTCGGGCGCCGCGGTTTACATACTGCAGAATATAATATTTTTGTCATGATATGGGATTTTATTTTAAGGCTATTCGTGGCCGGCATCCTGGGAGCCGTGATCGGGCTCGACAGGGAATACAGGGCTAAAGAAGCGGGGTACCGCACTCACTTCCTCGTTTCTTTAGGAAGTGCACTGATTATGATTGTTTCGCAATACGGCTTCCAGCAAATCATCCTGGAAGACAGCGTATCACTCGACCCGAGCCGTGTTGCGGCACAGGTTGTCAGCGGTATCGGTTTTATCGGGGCCGGCACCATCATCATACAGAAACAGTTCGTGCGAGGTCTGACCACAGCCGCCGGGATTTGGGCTACAGCCGGTATCGGGTTGGCTTGCGGTGCCGGTATGTACGGCATCAGTATTGCCGCAACCATTCTCACGCTGGTCGGGTTAGAGCTACTAAGCGTTATCTTTAAAAGTGTGGGAATGAAAAGTTCGCTGATTGTTTTTTCCACGACAGAGAAAGATATTATTAAAAAGATCATCCCCGTCATATCCGAACGGGGATATCTGCTCGCCTCTTACGAGCTAAAGGAGTTAAGCCATACGGCCACAAACACTTACCTCGTGTCATTAGTTGTGAAGGCAAAGAAATATTCGGATGACAGCCCGCTCCTCTGGTTCACGGAGACATTCCCGGAAATAACGATTGAACGAATTGAGTAGGAAGAATGCCTGTCGGCGGGACAAGTTTTAGTATATTTGCCCCCAAATTATCATAACGAACATACAAATGAATATCATTTCCAAACTATTCAAGAAGAAAGAAGAAGAAGAAACAGTCGTATCGAAAGGCTCCGTCGAGGAGTTTGTTACGCTGATCCGCGTGTATTATCAGGCAGTGATGGCCGTACAGTTAGGGATCACGAACCTCAACATATTGAACGATATGGCGCTGTTTAAACGGATGCTCAAAATCCCGACACAGAACAATAAGTTAGGGATCGCCGAGAAATCGCGTGCCCGCAAAATACTGATGCAGGAATACGGCCTGAACGAAAATTTCTTCAAAGAAATCGACGCTTCCATCAAAAAGAACTGCCGGACGCAGAACGACATTAAATCTTATTTCATCATGTATCAGGGATTCAACAACGACCTGTTCTCCCTGCTGGATACTCTGATGCAATGGAAGTTCCGTTTCTCCATGCTGGTAAAGAAACTTTTATATGCCCAGACGCAGAAGACCATCCACGAGATCGTAACCCGCTCGGAATGGAAAGAAGTCAGCACACAGAAAGTAGCCTGGAGAATACGGAAATACAAAGAGTCACTCGGCTACTCGGAAGAATGGATGACCGATTTTGTCTACAATGTCGTGTTGATGGCAAAGGAAGATGCCAAGAGACAAAGGAAAGAAGATAAATAATGGAGAAGAAAGAGGTCGAACAACATCCTTTAGGATTCTTCCTGCCGGAGAATACGAAGTTACTGATGTTAGGAAGCTTCCCGCCTCCGCTCGCGCGCTGGTCTATGAACTTCTACTACCCGAATATCCAAAACGATATGTGGCGGATACTCGGCCTGATTTTCTATCATAACAAGGAATACTTTCTGGAAACAAAGAAGGCTTTCAGCGAAGAAAAAGCGAAAGCTTTCTGCCGGGAAAAAGGAATCGGGATCGGCGATACGGCAATGGAGGTAATCCGTCTGAAAGGCAATGCGTCCGACAACTTCCTGCAGGTCGTCACTCCATTGAACCCGACCGAAGTTCTGGCCAAGATTCCCGCATGTGAAGCCATTGTCGTAACAGGACAAAAAGCGATGGATACATTAATTGCCATGCTGCCTCCGGTAGAAGAACCCAAAGTCGGCTCCTATTCCCGTTTCACCTTGTTGGGCCGTGTCTTCCGCCTTTACCGCATGCCCTCTTCCTCCCGGGCATACCCGAAACCATTGGAGGAAAAGGCTGCTGCCTATAAAGTCATGTTTGAAGAACTGAATATCAGTTGAAAGTGGAAAATTGAAAGTGGAAAGTTGCGACAAGCGATATTTTTAACTTTCAACTCTCCACTTTCAACTATATCTTACCCGCAATGGAAATACCGATTCACCAGTTCCAGCATTCCTTCGGTGTGGCCTTCCAGGTCTTTGCGCAACATCGTATCGCAATAACTTTCCAGTTTCTTTATGATACCGTCGATCATACTCGGGCTGAACACATTATATTGTTCGAATATCGCTCTCTGCTGTTGCAAACGTTTAGCTGAAGCGACACAGCTGTCCGGTAACTGATCTAAAGATTCCAACCGCGCTTTGTTTTCAGCCTGATGGATATTCACATTCACATACGTTTTTTCCGCAACATCCAACGCATCCGGGATTTCGAATCCATACCGGCAAGCGACTGCCAATCCTGCCAATAATTGATAAAGATCAGCCGATCCGTCCGGCGAACGCATCTCGACCGTCTGCTTTTGCGTCGTATCGTAATGGCTGTCGGCCTCAAGCGGATTCGCCAACGAACACATATCTTTCTTGGCTGCCCATCCCAACGGAACGCGTACCAAAACGGAACGGTTACGATCGCCCCAACAAATATTAGTCGGAGCCTCCTGATGGGGAACCAGACGGAAATAAGAAGTCGGATTGGTATTGCCGAATGCCGTAATAGACGGTGCCAGCTTCATCATTCCGGCAATTGCCCGGCGGGCTGTTTCCGACAAAACACCATCCTGCAACATTTGATTCTTGCCGTCTTTCATGATGCGCATATGTATATGTAAACCGGAACCGGCCTTCCCTGCCGTAATCTTCGGGGCAAAAGTAATATCAAGACCATATTCGTATGCCAGATTCCGGATCATCCATTTGGCAATCATCAACTGGTCGGCTGCGTCTTCCACTCTCGTCGGCAGGAACTCGATCTCATTCTGTTCATAGATCTTCCCGTTCAGGGTAAAATTACCCACTTCCGAATGTCCGTATTTGATCTGTCCGCCTGCCTGTGCGATATATTGCATACACTGCGTACGGAACTGATTAAATTTGGCATACGGCCCTGATTCATGATAACCACGCTGATCTGTTGCCGGGAACAGCTCTTCCTCTTCTGCGATTACATAATATTCCAACTCGCCCATCGCTTCAAACTCCATGCCGGTCACATCCGTAAAAGCCTTGCTTGCCTTGTGCAATGTATATTCAGGTGAACTTTCCAGCGGCTCCCCATCTTTATTAAAGAACGAACACAGCATACTCAACGTCGGTAATTCGGAGAAAGGATCGACAAACGCCGTCCGGAAACGCGGGATCACATACAAATCGCTACTTCCCGCCTCGATAAACGAGAACAGGCTGGAACCGTCCACACGCTCACCGCAAGTCAGGATTGCATCCAAATAAGCCGCATTGTTAATTACGAAATTCAGCGTTTTCAACCGTCCGTCACCAGCAGGATACATAAAGTTTACCATCCGGATACCTTTATCCTTTATATAAGATACAATATCCGCCTTTGTAAATTCGGAAGATGGCTTCTGAAGATGCTCAACCAAAGGGTTGGCGTTCATTTCTAATTCGTTTTTCATGTTTTTGTTGATTGATTTATGGAACACACAAAGATATTCAAAACATTCTCAAAGTACAAAACAAGGAAAAACTTTTATATTCGATTTATCTTTCTTATCTTTGTAAATGTAGATTATAAAAACGATGTCTATGATAAAAGATATTAGTATAACGGATATGTATATGAGTGTTCTATCCTCCCTCAGCGCAGATGAGAAGCTCGATTTAATCAGTAAACTTTCCGAATCTCTCAGAAAGACTAAGAAAGAGAAAAAAGTCGCAGTTGACCCTTTCGCTTGTTACAAAGGGGATTGGGACGATAATCTTCCACGCACATTCACACGAAAAGTAGAATCTTGGTAAATGCAATATGAAAAAATATCTGCTTGACACCAATGTTATTCCCATTTTCCCAATCCTCAAATCTTATGGGCAAATTAAAGCCAGTCTCGAATGCAAAGGACTACGAATTGATGATTTTGATATCCTTATAGGAGCCACAGCCCTCCAAAATAAACTCGTTATGGTCACTGCTAATATTGGGCACTTAAATCGTATTCCGAATCTTATAATTGAAAATTGGGAATAAGGGCTTGGTTATTCAAAATAATATCTTACCTTTGCACCCGCAAACACGGAAGTAGCTCAGTCGGTAGAGCACTGGTCTCCAAAACCAGGTGTCGGGAGTTCGAGCCTCTCCTTCCGTGCATTCCTCCAGAAAATCATTTCGATTTCAGCAAATCAGCAATCTGTTCCCCACGATTTATAAACAAATTAATACTGCAACATTATTGTACATCTTACAAGATTTTGTAACTTTGGGCAGTATCTCAATTCATTAAATTGCTAATTTAATAATATCATGAAGAACAGAAAATTAAGAATGGGTATGGTTGGCGGAGGAAGCGACGCTTTTATCGGGGCAATCCACCGCCGGGCAGCCTTTATGGACAACCAAATTGAATTAGTTTGCGGATGTTTCAGCGTAGACCCTGAGATATCCAAAAGTTCCGGTTTATCCTATTTCTTGCCGGAAGACCGGATTTACAGCACTTACCAGGAAATGTTCGAACATGAAATGACCTTGCCGGAAGACGAGCGGATGGACTTTGTTACCATCGTGACTCCCAACCGTTGGCATTTCGAACCGGCTATGATGGCACTTGAAAGAGGATTTCATGTGGTAGTGGATAAACCGATGACATTTTCGCTGGAAGAAGCTAAACTCCTGCAGAAAAAAGTTGAAGAGACGGGACTTGTCCTGGCTTTGACACATGTATATTCAGCCTATCCGGCCGTAAAAGAAGCGAAAGCCCGCATTGCGAATGGCGAACTCGGCAAATTGCGCCGTGTATATGTCGAATACACACAAGGATGGCTGGCTGAACGCATCGAGCTGCAAGGCGGCAACAATGCCGGGTGGCGCACAGACCCGAAACGCTCCGGCAAGGCTGGTTGCGTAGGCGATATCGGAACACATGCCTGGCATCTGAGCGAATATATTACCGGACTGAAAGTACAGGAACTGTGTGCAGACCTGAAAGCCTTCGTTCCCGGACGTCCGATCGATGATGACGGCGCCGCATTCCTTCGTTACGAGAACGATGTGACAGGTGTCCTGACGGCAACCCAGATCGGAACAGGCGAGGCCAACAATATCCGCATCCGCGTATATGGCGAAAAAGGCGGACTCGAATGGCATCAGATGGAGCCGAACACACTGACCTTGAAATGGGGCAACCGTCCGGCAGAAATATTGAATATCGGTAATAACGGCTATCTGAGTGAAAAGGCATTGTGGAATACCCGAACCCCGGCCGGACACCCGGAAGGCTTCATTGAAGCTTTCGCTAATATCTACCGTAATTTCTCACTTACTGTAAGAGCTATCAAAAACGGCGAAACCCCAAGCGGAGATTGCCTGGACTTCCCGACTGTCCATGATGGCGTAAGAGGCATGCAATTCATTGAAACAATGGTTGAAGCCGGATATAACGATAATGTAAAATGGCAAAAATGGATTGATTAAATCCTGAAAAACCGTAAATAAATAACATCTTATGAAACTAAACGTACTTGCTGCTTGCTGCCTGTCCCTGATCGGGACAGCAGCTTTCGCTCAAAAAAATGAGTGGAGAAACCCTAACGTAAACGAAATCAACAGGGCTCCCATGCACACAAATTATTTCGCATACGAAAACGAAAACAGTGCATTAAAAGGATGTAAAGAATCCTCTGAAAATTTCATGACTTTGAATGGAAACTGGAAATTTTTCTGGGTTAAGAACGCTGATATGCGGCCGACAGATTTCTATCAGGTAAATTACAACGACAAAGGCTGGGCCGACATGAAAGTTCCCGGTTTATGGGAGTTGAACGGATTCGGTGACCCGATCTATGTAAACGTTGGTTATGCATGGAGAAGCCAGTTCGAGAACAACCCTCCCGAAGTTCCGACCGAAAACAACCATGTGGGATCATACCGGAAGGAAATAATCGTTCCGGCAGATTGGAAGGGAAAAGAAATCTTCGCCCATTTCGGTTCTGTCACATCCAATATGTACCTGTGGGTAAACGGACAGTTTGTAGGCTATAGCGAAGACAGCAAACTGGAAGCGGAATTTAACCTGACTAAATATCTGAAACCGGGGAAAAACGTGATCGCGTTCCAGGTATTCCGCTGGTGTGACGGCACTTATCTGGAAGACCAGGATTTCCTACGTTTCTCGGGTGTCGGACGTGACTGTTACCTGTATGCCCGTAATCCGAAATATATCCAGGACATCCGCGTAACTCCGGATCTGGATGCACAATACAAAGATGCGACTTTGAATGTATCGCTTAATTTGAAAGGAAGCGGCACAGTGGATCTGAAATTGTTGGATAAGGCAGGAAAAGAAGTTGCCACTTCATCCGTAAAAGGTGCCGGTAAAATTTCAACAGATATCGCAGTCAGCAATCCTGAAAAATGGTCGGCAGAAACTCCGGTCCTCTATACCCTGACAGCAACTCTGAAAGACGGTAACAATACGGAAGTAATTCCGGTCAAAGTCGGTTTCCGTAAAATCGAACTGAAAAATTCACAGATATTGGTGAACGGACAACCGGTATTGTTTAAAGGTGCCGACCGCCACGAAATGGATCCCGACGGCGGATATGTTGTTTCACCGGAGCGTATGATCCAGGATATCAAAGTGATGAAGGAATATAATATCAATGCCGTACGTACCTGCCACTATCCGGACAACAACCTGTGGTATGACCTTTGCGATCAATACGGTATCTATTTAGTTGCCGAAGCCAACATCGAATCGCACGGTATGGGATACGGCGACAAGACACTGGCTAAAAACCCATTATACGCAAAAGCGCATATGGAACGCAATCAACGTAATGTGCAACGCGGATATAACCACCCGTCCATCATTTTCTGGTCGTTAGGTAATGAAGCCGGTATGGGTCCTAACTTCGAGGCTTGTTATACCTGGATTAAGAACGAGGACAAAACGCGTGCCGTACAATATGAACAAGCACGGACAAGCGAATTCACTGATATCTATTGCCCGATGTACCTGAACTACGAGAGAAGTGAAGAATATAGTAAAGGTAACATTGACAAACCCCTTATCCAATGTGAGTATGCACATGCCATGGGTAACTCGGAAGGCGGATTTAAAGAATATTGGGATCTGGTTCGTAAATACCCAAAATACCAGGGTGGCTTTATCTGGGACTTCGTAGACCAGTCCTTACGTTGGAAAACAAAAGACGGTGTTCCTTTCTATGCTTATGGCGGTGACTGGAATCGTTATGATGCTTCCGACAACAACTTTATGGACAACGGTTTAATCAGTCCGGATCGTAAACCGAATCCGCATATGCACGAAGTAGGCCATATCTATCAGTCCATCTGGGCTACTCCCACCGATTTGGCTAACGGCGTCATCAATGTTTATAATGAAAACTTCTTCCGCGACCTGAGCGGCTACTATGCAGAATGGGAACTGTTGGCTAACGGAGAAGTCGTTCAAACAGGTATGGTGAAAGATCTGGAAGTTGCTCCGCAGCAAACTAAATCTGTCAAGCTGAATTACAGCACAGAAGGTATCTGCAAATGTAAAGAGCTCTTACTGAATGTGGCTTTTAAATTAAAGAAAGCGGAAACATTGCTTCCTGCCGGTTACACGGTTGCCAAGAATCAAATGACAATCCGTCCGTATGAAGCTCCGAAACTGGATCTGCAAAACAAACAGAAAGTAAACATTGCCACAGTCGTTCCGACTATTAAAGAGAATGATTTCAACTATCTGATCATTGAAGGAGAAAACTTCCGGATGGATTTCAACAGACATGACGGATTCTTGTGCAGATATGACGTAAACGGTATGCCTATGCTGAAAGAAGACGGAAAACTGACTCCGAACTTCTGGCGCGCTCCGACGGATAACGATATGGGTGCCAACCTGCAGAATAAATATGCAGCATGGAAAGAACCGGGACTGAAGCTGACCTCTCTGACAAACAAAATCGAAAACGACATGGCAATTGTCAGTGCTGAATACACAATGGATGCTGTCAAAGCGAAATTGTATCTGACCTATACGATCAATAATGAAGGTGCTGTTAAAGTTACACAAAAAATGGTAGCCGACAAATCCGCAAAAGTATCTGATATGTTCCGTTTCGGTATGCAAATGCAAATGCCGAAATGCCTGGATCAAATCAACTATTACGGAAGAGGTCCTATTGAAAACTATTCCGATCGTAATAATGTAACTGATTTAGGAAACTACAAACAGACCGTAGACGAACAGTTCTATTCATATATCCGCCCGCAGGAAACAGGGACAAAAACAGATATCCGCTGGTGGAAACAAATGAATAAGGGAGGTAACGGGTTGATGTTTATTTCTGAAGCTCCTTTCTCTGCTTCCGCATTACATTATTCGATCGAGTCGTTGGATGACGGCACACAGAAAGAACAGAGACATTCGGAACTTGTACCGCAGATAAACTACACCAATATGTGTATAGACAAGGTACAAATGGGATTGGGTTGTATCAACAGCTGGGGAACACTGCCGCTGGAACAATATCGTATTCATTATGGGGATTATGAATTCTCATTCATCATGAAACCGATCCAGTCTAATTTATAAGCTTTTACTAAAAAACGCTTGTTCCCGCGACGATATGGGATTCTTAAAAGCCGATATATCAAGCGGGGACAAGCGTTCCTTTATAAAAACTGATAAAAAAGTATAATCCCTGTGCATATTTCGTTAAATAGCCAGTATAGACTTTCGTTTTATACCGGAAAACACTACTTTTATTCCCGATTTTTAAATCTAATTCAAGACTAATTGTAAAATCGCTTACCATAAGAAACAAATGGCTACTAACAAGAATTTGAATCGCTATCCTTCAGGGAAAAAAGGAAGATTTTTCAAAGGAAAGACCTTTATTCTCTTGATCGGATTACTTCTCGGTGCAGGCATTATGGTTGCCGTATATAAGACATCCGTTTACTTTTCATCCGACGAATCGTGTATGATGTGCCATGTACATCCACACGTTGAAGACAGTTGGAAACTTTCCAAACATGTAAACAACGGAAGTGGGGTTAAAACTCATTGCATAGCTTGCCACCTCCCGCCTCAAAGTGATACATGGAACCATTATACGGCAAAAGCCAAATTAGGATTAAAGGATGTATGGTCCTATATGACAAAAGACAGCGCCGATTTCGATTGGGACACAAAATCGGAATTGGAACACGCGGTTAAATATATCCCGAACGAATCTTGTAAAGAATGTCACCAGAATTTGTTTCCGGAGGGAATCAATCAGGATGGCATTACCGCACACCTCTACTATGATGAAAACGAAAAGAAACTGGATTTACAATGCATCAGTTGCCACCTTGACGCAGGACATTATAATCCGGATTACAAACACGGCAAATTGACAGGCATTCCCGGCGCAAATACGACTGCATCCATAGACACCAGTATGTATTTTAAAACAGCTACACCTGTCACGTCTTTTGCCGATTATACGGAACAAATCCCCGGAACGCCCGTTTCATTCAAGATGGTTGCCATACCGGGTGGTACATTCAAAATGGGTAGCACCGAAAAGGAAGCATTCCACAAGGAAGATGAAGCACCCGTACGGAACGTAACAGTCAGTCCGTTCTTCATTGCCGAAGTCGAGGTTACCTGGGATCAGTACTGGGCATTCTATGGACAGACCATGAGTGAAGGACGTACGCCTCCGGAAACGGTGTATGCCAATAACAGCAACCCGGATGTAGATGCGATTTCCGGTCCGACTCCACCGTTCGGGTTCCCCGACCAGGGATGGGGTGGCGGCGATCGTCCGGCAATCACAATGACCCACTATGCTGCAGAAACGTTCTGCCAGTGGTTATCTAAGAAAACAGGAAAGAAATACCGTCTGCCGACTGAAGCAGAATGGGAATATGCAGCTCGTGGAGGTACGGAAACCCCTTACTTCTTCACCGGCAACCCGAAAGATTTTTCAGACCAGGGATTCTGGCGTAAGTTCTTCGATGCAAAAACAGACAGCATCAGTTCATTCGTAATTTATGTAAAGAACAGCAAGAACAGGACACAGGAGCCAAATGAAGTGAAAGCAAATCCGTTCGGCTTGAAAAATATGTTGGGTAACGTAATGGAATATTGTGCAGATAAATATGATCCGCAAGCTTATAGCAAAGGCGGTGAAAACGTAACAAACCCATTGGTCACAGAGGGTGAAGAATGGGTTGTACGTGGAGGTAACTACACTTCCGATGCAGCAGATGTTCGTTCTGCTGCCCGTGATTATACAAAGCATGATGCCTGGTTAAAAACAGACCCGCAACAACCGAAGAGTATTTGGTGGTATTCGGATATCCGTGGTATCGGTTTCCGTGTGGTTTGCGAACCGGCCCCTGTGATTGGAGCAAAATAACAGATGATTAATTGATACCTATAATTTACTATATCATGAAGCGAGAAAACAGTATTAGCAGAAGATCTTTTTTGAAAAGTACAGCTATGGCCGGTGCACTGGGTGCTATCGGTACAGGTAGTGCGAGTGTATTAACCTCATGTGCCGGTGGCGGTAGCGAAAGTGCAGCAGCCAACAAACCGCTGAAAGAACCCGGAACATATTATATCCCCGAATTGCCTGACTTGGCAACAGACGGTAAAGAACTGAAAGCCGGTGTTATCGGTTGTGGCGGACGTGGTTCCGGCGCTGCAGAAAACTTCCTGGAAGCAGCAAACGGCGTAACAATCGTTGCTTTGGCTGATACTTTTAAAGAACGTGTAGACGGGTTGGCTGATAAATTGAAAGCAAAAGGATGTGATATTCCTGCCGACAAACGCTTCGTTGGCTTAGATGCTTACAAACAATTGATCGATAGCGGTGTAGACGTAGTTATCGTAGCAACTCCTCCGGTTTTCCGTCCGGTTCATTTCCAATACGCAGTTGAAAAAGGCAAACATTGCTTCCTGGAAAAACCGATTTGTGTAGACCCCGTAGGTTACCGTACTATTATGGCTACGGCTAAACAAGCCCAGGCCAAGAACCTGTGTGTCGTAACAGGTACACAACGTCATCACCAACGCAGCTATGTTGAATCTTATAAGAAGATCATGGAAGGCGCTATCGGTGAAATTACCGGCGGTGTTGTTTACTGGAATCAGAATATGCTTTGGTTCCGCGAACGTCAGAAAGACTGGAACGATTGCGAATATATGATCAAAGACTGGGTTAACTGGAAATGGTTATCCGGTGACCATATCGTAGAACAGCATGTACATAACATTGACGTATTTACATGGTTCAGCGGTTTGAAACCGGTTAAGGCTGTAGGTTTCGGTTCTCGTCAACGCCGTATCACGGGTGACCAGTATGACAACTTCAGCATTGACTTCACGATGGAGAATGGTATTCATATGCACAGTATGTGTCGCCAGATCGACGGTTGCGTAAACAACGTAAGTGAATTTATCCAGGGAACAAAAGGTACTTGGTCAACTGCTAACGGTGAAACAGTAATTAAAGACAATGCCGGCAATGTTGTTTGGAAATATGATTCCGAAGCTGAAAAAGCAAACACAAAACAGCAGAATCCGTATGTATTAGAACACGTAAACTGGATCAACTGTATTCGTGGCGGCAAGAAAATCGAACAAGCTTCCGAAACAGCAGTGGCCAACATGGCTGCCATCATGGGACGTGAATCAGCATACAGTGGGATGGAAACAACATGGGAAGCGATGACTGCATCTCCTCTGGACTATACTCCAAAAGACCTGAATCTGGGTAAGATGGACATGAGTGGATTTACTGTTCCGGTACCGGGTAAACCTCGTGACGAAAAGAAAAAATAACATATGGCACTGAACAGAAGAAACTTTTTAAGAACGACTCTGGCAGGTGCGGCTGTTGCAGCCGGTAGTTCAGCTCTTGCTGCCTGTGGTGGCAAAGGGGCTTCTGCTGAAGGTTGTCCGACCGACAAGAAAGCTTGTTGCAATAGCAAAGCCGAGTTGAAAATATCCTTCCAGGAAGGTATTGCGCCGGGTGAAAACCTAAATCAGAAACTGGACCTGATGGAAAAGTTAGGCGTTGTAGGTTTCGAACCGGGCGGACGTGGACTGAAAGACCGGGTGAAGGAAATCAAGGATGCTTTGAATGGACGCAATATCAAAGTGAGTGCGATTTGTGCAGGTTTCGATGGTTTCATCCTATCAAGCGATCCGGAAAAAAGCAAAAAATGCATGGACACCATGAAGGAAATTATTGCTCCCGCAGGAGAGCTTGGTTCCGTCGGTGTAATTATCGTTCCGGCATTCAATTCGCAGTCTCCGGTAATGCCTCATACGCAGGAAACACGCGATTTCTTATGCGAACAGTTCAATGAAATGGGCAACTTCGCTAAGGAGCACGGTACGACAGTAATCTTTGAACCGCTTAACAGAAAAGAAGCATTCTACCTTCGTCAGGTAGCAGATGCCGCTTCTATCTGCCGCGACATCAACAATCCGGGCGTACGCTGCATGGGTGACTTCTGGCATATGACATGGGAAGAGACAAGCGACATGGGCGCATTCCTTTCTGCAGGCGATTACCTGCAACATGTACACATTGCCAGCCGTAAACGCCGCAGTATGCCAGGTGAAGACGGAGATGCAGATAATTATGTAAACGGCTTCAGAGGTTTGAAAATGTTAGGTTATGATAAATATGTAAGTTTCGAATGCGGATGTCAGGGTGACCGGAATGTTTTGGTTCCTGCCGCAGTTGAATTATTACGTAAACAGTGGGAAGAAGCATAATATGCCATTAGTATATCCTAATATGCAAATGAGTGAGGTGGTGGAAGAGCACCCCTCACTCATTCCTGTTATCAACCGGTTTGGAATCCGTCTGGGATTAGGCGACAAATCGGTCAAAGCAATTTGTGAAGAATATCAGCTGGATACCGACTTCCTGTTGACGGTGATCAATACGTTTCTCAATGAAGAATATTTCCCGGAAAAGAAGTTACAAACATTCCATACATCACAGATCATCGATTACCTGACTAAAACCAATCAATATTACCAACGTTATCAAATCCCGAATATAGAAAGACATCTCGGTTCGTTCATCTCCATGAGTACACCGGGAAATAATACGCTTAACCTGATCGGGAAGTTTTTCTCTTCATTCAAAGAGGAACTGACTTCACGGATAGAGAAGGACGAACAGGTTTGGTTCCCCTATTGTTTATCATTAAGCGAACAGTTGAAAAACTATCAATCATCCGGACAAGTCGAAGCTCTTCACCTGGGTTCCGAACAACGGCTGGAAGATCCGATAGAAGCACTGCTGGCCGATTTGAAAAGCATTATGATCAAGCACTTATCCGGCGATTATAATGAGAACTTGTGTTACGCCGTCATATTTGCTGTCAGCAGTTTGGAAAAAGACATCAAACAACACAACCGCATCCGTTACCGGATACTGACTCCTATGGTTTCTGCAATGGAGAAGCTGTGTATTTAACAAATTCGACCGGATGCACCACAACAAGCAAATAGCAATCATACTGTCCGACACACTGCAAAGCACGGGGCTGCAAAGTATGCTGATCGACTATTTTCCACCGGTAGAAATCAGTCATTATCCCACATTCGAAGCCTTGTCGACTTCGGGGAACGACACATTCGACTACTATTTCACCAACTCTACCCTGTTTGTACTGAATGCAGACTTCTTTCTGCCCCGACGCAGTAAGACAATGGTATTAATAGACGGAACAGAAGGAGAAGGCGGCTTGTCAACCACAAACCATATCACAATCAAAGCTCCGCAGGAAATCATCATCGAGCAGTTGGAACAACTATTTGCAGGAGACAGCAGCTGCTATCCCGGCGAAAATAATAAAGACCTGTCTATCCGTGAAACAGACGTTCTCCAGTTGATCGTCAAAGGCAGCACAAACAAAGAAATCGCCGACAAACTGAACATCAGCCTTAACACCGTTCTCACCCATCGCAAAAACATCACGACCAAACTCGGAATCAAAACAGTTTCCGGACTCACTTTCTACGCCATCATGAACGGTATTATCTCGGGCGACGAGATCGAACTTTAAAGTTGAAAGCTGAGAATTGAAAGTTAAAAATCACTACATATAGTGATTGACAGCCTTGAATCTTTCTCGTTCCTTTGTAAGCGTAAAATACTAATAGTTTACAACAACACGATGAACAAACGCTACCTCTATGCTCTTGTTGCAAGCTCACTGATCGGCCTGCAAACATTAAAGGCAGAGCATGTTAATATTAACGACACGATTAAAACTTACAATATCGACGAAGTGGTGATCACCTCATCGACGAAGGAGACGAACGACCTGCGCTTGCTTCCCGGAGCAGTTTCCATTCTTTCACCCCAAGCGATAGCTGCTCGTCAGATAGATGCACTGAAGGACATCAGTGCATTTGTCCCCAACTTGTACATGCCGGATTACGGGTCAAAAATGACTTCTGCCATCTATATCCGCGGAATCGGGGCACGAAGCAGCGGGCAATCTATCGGACTTTATGTAGACAACGTCCCCTATCTGGACAAAAGCGCTTTCGATTTCGAGCTGAATGACATCCAACGCATCGAAATCCTCCGTGGTCCGCAGGGAACCCTTTACGGGCGTAATGCAATGGGAGGAATCGTCAACATCTATACCCTCTCGCCCTTCACCTACCAAGGAACGAAGATATCCATGTCGATGGGTAATTACGGAACAGCTAAAGCAAAAGTTTCCCAATACAGCAAACTCAGCGAAAACGTCGGTATTTCAGTCAACGGTTATTATGACCGGAACGACGGTTTCTTCATCAACGAATACGACAACAGTAAAGCAGACAAAGAGGAGTCGGCCGGCGGACGATTCAAACTGGACTGGCGCATAACGGACAAGCTTATGGCCCAATACACGTTCAATTACGATTATGTCACCCAGAAAGCCTTCCCATACGGTCAATACGATCCGGCAACCGGAACCGTACAGCCGATCCGCATCAACGATCCGAGCTCCTACTGGCGGCGAACACTCAACAACAGCCTGTACCTGGAATGGAAGACAGACCGGTTTACCCTCTCTTCCACCACCGCCTACCAATATCTGAAAGACGACATGAAAATGGACCAGGATTACACGGAGCTCTCCATTTTCACCCTCAACCAGAAACAAAAGCAATACGCTTGGAGCGAAGAACTGGCAATTAAGTCCAACACCAAAAGTAATTATCAGTGGAGCTTCGGCGCATACGGCTTCTACAACAGCCTGAACACTGACGGCCCCGTCGTCTTCAAAAAGGACGGGCTCAGCGGCATCCTGCAAAAAGCATTCGACGATATGCTGGCCAATAATCCGAAAGCGCCGAAACTGACCGTCTTGGGCGACGAGTCGAACCAGATCTATTTTCCCGGGAACTTCGACACCCCGACGCACGGATTTGCAGCGTTCCACCAATCGACTTACAATAATTTGTTTATAGATGGCCTCTCCATCACCGCCGGCATCCGACTGGATTACGAAAAGGCGGAACTGACTTACCATTCGGCTGTCGACAGCATGAAGATCGGCGTACAAATGGGCCCGATGAACATGACGCTTCCCGTCAACACGGTGATGGATGGCAACATCTCGCAAGATTTCCTCCAGGTGTTGCCAAAAGTGTCACTGCGCTACCAGTGTACACCGGGGACATTCACCTACGTTTCGGTTGCCAAGGGCTACAAGACCGGAGGATACAACGTCCAAATGTTCGGCGACCTCGTCCAGGCAGAAGCGCAATATGAACTCCAGTCGAAATTCATGCCCGACGGAGCCAAAAAACCGGGAGAGGTAAAAGATGTCGCTTCCTACAAACCCGAGCACAGTTGGAACTACGAAGCCGGTATCCGCAGCGAACTGATCAAAGGGCGCCTTAGCAGCGAACTGACCCTTTTTTATATGGATATCCGCGACATCCAACTGACCTCGTTCGCCGAGAACGGCAGCGGCCGCCTGATCACCAACGGAGGGAAGGCGAACAGCTACGGTGTGGAAGTAAGCCTGCGAAGCCGGATCGCTGAAGGGCTGACGGCCGACCTCAACTATGGCTTTACACATGCCTCGTTTCGCGATTACGTCTTCACCGACAAAAATGAACAGGGCAAGATAGTCGAAACAGACTGTAAGGACAATTATATACCTTACACCCCACGCCATACGGTCAGCTTGGGAGTGCAATACACGAAACTGTTGCATAATAAGCCGATCGACCAGTTCACCGCCTCCGCCCAATTCACCGGAGCCGGCAAGATATTCTGGACGGAAAAGAACGACATCAGCCAGCCCTTCTACGGTCTGCTGAATGCCAAAGTCGGAGTCCGCAAAGGGATCGTAAACCTGAACCTGTGGAGCAGGAACATCACTAACACAGACTACCAAGCGTTCTATTTCGAGTCATTCAACCGTTCGTTCATCCAGAAAGGCAAACCTTTCCAGATCGGCGGCGAAATAACGGTAGCATTTTAAGAGATAAAACATGAAACTATTATATTTCCTCCCGGTTTTCTTCTTTCTCTCCCATACGGCAAAAGGAGAAGAAATAGAGAAAGACACGTCGAAGATACGGAACGTGGAATTGAACGAGATCGTCGTTCAATCCTTCAAGCAGCAACGCGACCTCCGGCTCGAACCCCTCTCGGCCACAGCCGTTACAGGTACAGCCATACAGAACCGTAACATTACGGGGATCAAAGAGTTCAGTTCCTTCATCCCGAACCTCTTCATGCCCGATTACGGATCGAAATTGACGTCGCCCGTCTACATCCGCGGAATCGGTTCGAAGATCAACTCGCCGTCGGTCGGCCTCTACGTCGACGGAATCCCCTACTTCGAGAAATCAGCATTCGATTTCGACTTTGCCGAGGTAGACAGGATAGAAGTGTTGCGCGGTCCGCAAGGAACACTCTACGGGCGCAACACAATGGGCGGCATCATCAACGTCTACACCAAATCGCCCTTGAAGTACGAAGGAACAAACCTGTGGCTTTCCAACGGGACCTATGGTTATCGCGACTATTCCCTCTCCCATTACAATAAAATCGGCGAGAAATTCGGGTATGCCATCTCGGGCAATTACACTAACAGTGACGGATACTTCACCAACCTCTATACCGACAAGAAAACGGACGATTCGAAAGCCGGTTCCGCTCGCATCCGCCTGGAATGGAAACCCAGCGCGCGGCTCTCGCTCGGACTGATGAGTTCGTTCGACCGCTCGAACCAGGGAGGCTACCCCTACGCCGTCTGCGACTCGGTGACACACCGCCCCGGCGACGTGAATTACAATGATTACAGCTTCTACAAACGGACACTCTCCACCACCGGTTTTTCGGCCGACTACCAGGGCGCGGGCTACAGCATCAACAGCCGTACCGCCTTCCAATATCTCTCGGACCACCAGGGCATCGACCAGGATTTCTCGCCCCGAAGCATCTATTTCGCCCGCCAGGATATGAAGCAGAAGATGGTTTCCGAAGAATTAAACATCAAATCGACCACTACCGGCCGCTATAAATGGCTTTTCGGCGCCTTCGGATTCTGGCAAGGCATCGACAACGCTGTAATTCTCGATTATCTATCCAAAGACTATACGACACGTAAACTATACAATACGCCGACTTACGGCGTCGCCTTCTATCACCAATCGACGATAGATGATTTGCTGACGCGCGGCCTCTCGCTCACCTTCGGTCTCCGCTACGACTACGAACACGCCTCCAACGATTACCTTTTCTATAAGGAAGCGGACGGTAGCAGCCAGCAGATGGACGCCTTCGACAGCAAGCTCAAGTTCAGCCAAGTGACGCCAAAGATCGCCCTGCAATATATGTTCCCCTCAACCGGAATGATCTACGCCACCGTGACAAAAGGCTATAAAACAGGCGGCTTCAACACCTCATTCGATCGAGAGGAGGACCGCAGCTTCAAGCCCGAGACGAGTTGGAACTACGAGTTGGGCGCCAAACACCCGTTCCTCGACAACCGCCTCAACGCCGAGTTCTGTTTCTTCTGGATCGACTGGAAAAACCAGCAGATTTATCAGATGCTCGCCACGCAAACCGGACAATTCCTCCGCAATGCCGGGCGAAGCGAAAGCAAAGGCATAGAAGTCAGCCTACAAGGAAACCCGGTGAACGGGCTGATGGTGCAGGTCAACTACGGCTTCACGCATGCCACCTTCAAGGATTATAAAGACAACAGGAAAGGCATCGACTATGCCGGCAATTTCCTTCCGATGGTGCCCCGCCACACGTTTGCCGCAGGCGCCGACTACACGATCCCACATCCTTGCACGCATATTGACCGCTTCACTGTCAGTGCCGGCTATACCGGGACAGGGCGCATCCTGTGGAAAGAAGACAACAAGGTGTCGCAACCTTATTATGGACTATTGAATGCGAAAGTATCTGCTACCAAAGATTTTATTACCTTTGCAATCTGGGCGAAGAATATTACCAATGCCGATTATGCGGCCTACTATTTTGAAAGCGCCGGCAATGGCCTGGCACAAAAAGGGCGGCCGTTCACGATCGGAGGCAATATCCAATTGAGTTTTTAAAGTTTTCGGAAAGTTCCGGAAAACGATAAACAAAATAATTGATGATACAGAAAGATAAAACATACAACCTCGCGACCTTCTTCTGCCTCTACATCGCGCAGACGATCCCGATGAGCTTCTTTTCGACCGTCATCCCGGTGATGATGCGCCAGGAGAACTTTTCGCTATCAGCCATCGGGCTCTTGCAACTGATCAAGCTGCCCTGGATATTGAAGTTCCTCTGGTCGCCGATGGTCGATCGCCATGCGCTGACCACCGGAGATTATAAGCGATGGATATTTTCTTCAGAGTTAATCTACGCCGCATTGATCTTTGCCGTCGCTTTCCTCGATTTTCATACAGATTTTTACACGATCGTGGGCCTGATCATCATCTCGTTTATCGCCTCTGCAACACAGGATATTGCAACCGATGCATTAGCGGTGCTTTCGTTCAGCAAACAAGATAAAAGCATGGTCAACAGTATGCAGTCGATGGGAAGTTTCGGTGGCTCGATGCTCGGAGGCGGTGTGCTGCTACTGCTTTTCAAACAGATTGGCTGGAACAGCCTGTTACCCTGCCTGGCACTGTTCGTTGTCGTTGCCCTCCTGCCGCTTGTCTTTAATAAAGGCATTCGGATCGAGCCGAAAGATAGCCATGAACGTGCTAAAAAAGCGGATGTATTCTACTTCTTTACCCGCCGGAGCATCTGGAAACAGATCGGTTTCCTGTTCCTCTACTATTCGGGGCTGATCGGGACGTTAGCTATGCTGAAGCCCTGGCTTGTCGATCTGGGCTACGACATGAAAGAGATCGGGGTGATGAGCGGGTTGGTTGGTACGTTTGCCGGCTTTCTTGCATCTTTCGCCGGTGGGATGATCGTACGCCGGATCGGTCGGTTCCGTGCACGCATCTTATTCGCCGTGTTCGTGCTTGCGGCAACTCTCTATTTTCTCGGGCTGTCGTATGTGCATCCCACAACCGCATTACTCTACGGCGGGATCATTCTTCTCTGGGGAAGCTACGGGATGGCGACAATAGTGGTCTATACCACCGCAATGGACTGTGTACGCCCCGGACGCGAAGGAACAGATTTCACGATCCAGACAGTTATCACACATCTTAGTGGTATGCTGATGGCGATCCTTAGCGGGAAAATAGCCGATCATACAGGTTATCACGGGCTCTTCTTCTTTGAAGCAAGCATCGCCCTGATTTCACTCATTTACATAGTAACGGTTTTTAAAAACGAAAAAAATACGATATGAAACAAGAGATTATTGATAAATATAATGTACCGGTCCCACGATATACAAGCTATCCTCCAGCGAATTATTTCAAAGACAAGACCAATCAGAAGGATTATATAAAAGCGATCTGGCAGTCTAACAGCCAAAAGCCCGAGGCAATATCCTTTTATATCCATATTCCATTTTGTTTGAAGTTATGCCATTATTGCGGATGCAATTCAATAGCTTGTCCCGAACCGGAAATCATAGATCGTTATATCGCTGCTTTACATAAGGAGATGGATATCATTATCCCCTTACTAAACCCAAAGCGCAAGATATCGCAAATTCATTACGGAGGAGGAACCCCCAATATAATTCCGGCTTACGAACTGGAAAGCTTGAACAGGCATCTGTTGGCACCGTTCGACACAATCGACAATCCGGAAATCGCAATTGAATGTCACCCGGGACGGATGGAAGAAAACGCGTGGATGAAACTGACAGAAGCCGGGTTCAACCGGGTCAGCATCGGTATACAGGATTTTAATAATAAAGTCCTGAAAGCAGTCCATCGCGAAGCTCCATTGATACCGATAGAAAAGGCAATAGCAACCCTTCGCTCGGGCGGTGCACGGATCAATATGGACTTCCTCTACGGATTGCCCTACCAGACGGAAACGAGCTTTGCCGAGACAATCGAAAAGGCTGTATCCTTGCAGCCGGACCGTATCGTCACTTTCTCTTACGCACATCTTCCGCAGATATTCAACCGCCAAAAGATGTTGGAAAAAGCCGGCTTGCCTTCCGCAGAAGAAAAAAGCCGAATGTTCGAAGCTGCCCGTAAGATTTTCCTCGAGGCGGACTATAAACAGATCGGGATGGATCACTTCGTCACAGGAGATGATGATCTCTACCAGGCGCTCGCCAAAGGACAACTGCACCGTAACTTCCAGGGATACTGCACCCGTCAGACGACCGGTCAAGTGTATGCCTTCGGCGTGTCGGGTATCAGCCAGCTCGGAACGGCCTATGCTCAAAACACAAAAGGGATCATGGAATACATCGAAAAGGTCGAAGCCGGTATCCTGCCTACCGTAAAATACTATCAATTAAACTGGGAAAAACAGATCACGCGTGAAGTTATCGAAGCGCTGATGTGCAATTACCATATCAAGTGGGAGGATTTGTCCGAACGCCTGGCCTTCCCGATCGAAGAGATCAAGCAAGCGACAGCCTATGATGAGGCCCGCTTACAGGAATTTGCCGACGACGGTATTATCGAATACGACAACGACCAAATATGGGTAACGCCCGAGGGCAAGCCGTTTGTCCGTAACGTAGCGGCTTCGCTTGACAAACTGATGCTGGATACAAATAAATCATTTTCTAAACCGATATAAATGGATACAGACATAGTAATCATCGGAGCCGGACTGACCGGGCTTACAACAGGCTTCTGGCTGTCACGTGCAGGGAAAGACCTGCAGATACTGGAATGTTCGGATCGCGTAGGGGGACAAATTCATACCTTTCGTGAAGAAGGTTTCGTCTTTGAGAGCGGACCGAATACAGGAGTTATCTCTTATCCCGAAGTGGCCGAATTATTTACCGCCCTGGCACCAGCCTGCACACTTGAAACAGCCCACGAAGAATCCAAACGCCGCTTGATTTGGAAAGGAGACAAGTTTCACGCACTACCTTCCGGACTGTTCAGCGCTGTCACGACTCCGTTGTTTACGCTTGGCGACAAGTTTCGCATCCTCGGCGAACCGTTCCGTGCCAAAGGGACTAATCCCGATGAGTCGGTCGGCGAACTGGCGGCGAGGCGCCTCGGCAAATCCTTCCTGCGCTACGCAGTCGACCCGTTCCTGTCAGGCGTATATGCCGGCGACCCGTTGAAACTCGTCACCCGTTATGCACTTCCGAAGCTATATAACCTGGAACAGGAATACGGCAGTTTTATACGCGGCTCGATCGCCAAAGCCCGACAGCCGAAGACCAAACGGGACCTCCTGGCCAGCGAGAAAGTATTCTCTGCCGTCGGAGGTCTGGACCGCCTGACAACAGCAATGGCAGATGCTATCGGGCATACACGCATCACGCTTTCGGCTGCGGATGTCACCATTCGACCGTTTGCCGGTAAATGGCAAATCACCTACACGACAGCCGAGGGGCTGCAAACGCTCATAGCCAACAAAGTAATCACCACCACAGGAGCTTACACATTGCCAAGCCTTCTGCCATTCATCCCCAAAGAAAAAATGGAGCAGGTCAGCAACCTGCATTATGCGCCGGTCGTACAGGCCAGCGTCGGCTTCCGCAATACCGGAAGACTGCGGTTTGAAGCCTTCGGTGGCTTGGTTCCTTCCTGTGAGAAAAAGGATGTGCTCGGCATTCTTTTCCCTGCCGCCTGCTTTGCCGGACGGGCTCCGGAAGGAGGAGCCCTGTTCTCGTTCTTCATCGGAGGCGTAAAACATGCCAACCTGACCACCTGCCCGGAAGATGAGCTGGAAGCTCTTATAAGGCACGAACTTCATGCTATGCTGAAGTTTCCGGAAGAAGCCGGGCCGGATATGATCCGTATCTTCCGTCACGAACACGCCATTCCCCAATACGAACAGAACAGCGGCATCCGTTTCGCTACCATAGCCGAATTGGAAGCCAGCTATCCGGGCCTTATTCTGGCCGGTAATCTCAAAGGCGGCATCGGCATGGCCGACCGCATCCGCCAGGCAACGGAAATTGCAAATCATTTAACAAACAAGTAAACGATGATTAATCATGGAAGACAAAATAGTTGAAATTGCCCGATTCAATTATCCGGCAGACGCTCAAACCCTGATGGCACTACTCCGTTCGGAAGGTATAGAGTGTTATTTAAGAAATGAAATTACCAGCCAACTATATGCAGGCTATGTAGATGTCGGCGGTGCAAGGGTGGAGATCCTCGACAGTGATGTGCCCCGCGCACTGGAAGTCATGAAAGAAGGCGGTTATGAGATACCTTCCGAGAACGAACAAGGAGACGAGATCAAAAATGTTTCCGGATGGGCACGCCACATCCCTTTTCTCCGCCATCTTCCCCTCGAAAGGCAAATTATTGTTCTTTTTGCCATCATCGCCGTATTTCTGGCTCTCGTCATTTATTTCGGTTCACTCGTATCATCTAATTAAACAAATGTAAACAATGGCACGCAAAAAGATTACAAATAGTCAGGCTGTATGTATAACGCTTTTATGGGGTATTCTTTGCTACATGCTGCTTGCATACAGCGAAAAGATAACATTCGACATTGTATTTGCCCTGGTAGCATCAGCTATCATTGTGTTTGTCCCTATCTATAAGAGCAGAAGACGTAAGAACGAATAACATTTGATTGCTTTTACCCGATTAAAATACCTAAATGATATTTTTTTCGCATTTTCTCTTTCAAATATTTGTTTGTGTAAATTTTTAGCTTACCTTTGCGAAGTCGTTGAAAAAACGGCATGCGGTTAACAATATGACATAACAAGTATAACATTCTAAAGAAAATCAGTCTTATGAAGGCAAGTGAAGTTTTAGACAACTTAAAGAGAAGATTTCCGAATGAACCGGAGTATCATCAGGCAGTTTCAGAAGTATTAGGAACAATCGAAGAGGCTTATAACGAGCATCCAGAATTCGAGAAGAGCAATCTGATCGAACGTCTTTGTATCCCCGATCGTATTTTCTCTTTCCGCGTAACCTGGACAGACGATAAAGGCCAGATCCAAGTAAATATGGGATACCGTATCCAGCATAACAATGCAATCGGCCCGTACAAAGGCGGTATCCGTTTCCATGCTTCCGTAAACCAGTCAATTCTTAAGTTCTTGGCCTTCGAGCAGACTTTCAAAAACTCACTGACAACATTACCGATGGGTGGCGGTAAAGGAGGTTCAGACTTCAGCCCGCGCGGTAAATCAAATGCTGAAATCATGCGTTTCTGCCAGGCGTTCGTACTGGAATTGTGGCGCCACATCGGTCCGGATACCGACGTTCCGGCAGGCGATATAGGTGTCGGCGGACGTGAAGTTGCTTATATGTACGGCATGTACAAGAAGCTGGCTCGCGAAAATACAGGTACATTCACAGGAAAAGGCATCGAATTCGGCGGTTCACTGATCCGTCCGGAAGCAACAGGCTACGGTAACGTTTACTTCCTGCTGCAGATGCTGAAGACTAAAGGTATCGACATTAAAGGTAAAGTTGTAGCCGTTTCCGGTTCCGGTAATGTGGCTCAATATACAGTAGAAAAGCTGATCAGCCTCGGCGCCAAAGTGGTGACGATGTCCGACTCAGACGGTTACATCTATGATCCGGACGGCATCGACCGTGCAAAGCTGGACTACATCATGGAATTAAAGAACCTCTACCGCGGACGTATCCGTGAATATGCCGAACAATACGGCTGCAAATATGTAGCAGGCGCTCGTCCCTGGGGAGAAAAATGCGATATTGCAATGCCGAGTGCAACCCAGAACGAATTGAACGGCGAAGAAGCAAAGACATTGCTTGCCAACGGCTGTTTCGCTGTATCAGAAGGTGCTAATATGCCTTCAACCCCGGAAGCAATCGATGCATTCCTGGAAGCTAAGATCCTCTATGCTCCGGGTAAAGCAGCAAATGCCGGCGGTGTATCTGTTTCCGGTCTGGAAATGACGCAGAATGCTCAGAAACTGAGCTGGAGCAGCGAAGAAGTGGACCAGAAGTTGCAGAGCATCATGGAAAGCATCCACACACAATGCGTAAAATACGGCAAACAAAACGATGGTTACGTAAACTATGTGAAAGGTGCAAACGTAGCCGGCTTCATGAAAGTTGCCAAAGCAATGATGGCACAGGGCATTCTTTAATTGGAAATTGAAAATGGAGAATTGAAAATTAGTTTGATTCGATATTTGAAGTAAATAGGGATTAATGATTATTGAATAAGGGGAGAAGAGCTGGAAACAGATGCTTCTCCCTTTTTTATTGTCCGGATTCTCTCTTTATTTTCAATTGTTTTACTACTTTAGTGCCGAAAATAGAAAGACATGATAACGGAAGAATTAAAACAACTCTACCAGGCACACACCGGCTCGCAGCCAACCGATATAACCGAACTATCTTCTTCCGGCTCCAACCGCCGGTACTTCAGATTGTCGGGTCCTGTCTCACTGATAGGTGTAAGCGGCACTTCAACGGACGAAAATAAAGCCTTTATTTATATGGCAAAACATTTCAGGGAAGAAGGGCTTCCCGTCCCCGAAGTGTACAACTGGTCTTCAGACCAGTCCTTTTACCTACAGGAAGATTTAGGTGACACACTGCTTTTCAACGCGATTGAAAAGGGACGTAAAAGCTGTTTCTTCGACGAATCCGAACGGGACTTGCTGCACAAAACGATCACGCTCCTGCCTGCTCTCCAGTTTAAAGGAGCAGAAGACTTCGATTTCAGCCAGTGTTATCCGCAACCGGAATTCAACAAACGTTCCATCCTCTGGGATTTGAACTATTTCAAATATTGCTTCCTGAAAGCGACCGGAATGGAGTTCCAGGAAGATCGCTTGGAAGATGATTTCCAGAAGATGAGTGCTGTTCTGCTGCAAGATTGCACTCCGACATTCATGTACCGGGACTTCCAGTCGCGCAACGTGATGGTAAAAGACGGTGAGCCTTGGTTTATCGACTTCCAGGGAGGCCGCAAGGGACCGATCTATTATGATGTCGCCTCCTTTCTCTGGCAGGCAAAAGCAAAATATCCGGCCGAATTGCGGCAAGAGCTGATTGCAGATTACCTGCAAGCCTTACGGCAATACACAAAGGTGGACGAAGAGCATTTCTTCTGCCAGTTGCGTCATTTTGTTCTTTTCAGAACCTTGCAAGTATTAGGCGCTTACGGTTTCCGGGGCTATTTTGAGAAGAAGCCCCACTTTATCCAAAGCGTGCCTTTTGCAATCGATAACCTCCGCCAACTTCTAAAAGAAGATTATCCCGAATATCCCTACTTATGCGCAGTGCTCCGGGAATTAACTAATTTGTCCCAGTTCTACGACGACATACAGAAGCATACTCTCAAGGTAAAGATCGTCAGCTTTGCCTATAAAAAGGGCATTCCCAACGATCCGAGTGGCAATGGAGGCGGGTTCGTGTTCGACTGCCGCGCCATCAACAATCCCGGCAAGTATGAACGTTATAACCATTTCACCGGGCTGGACGAACCGGTCATCCGCTTCCTTGAAGAAGACGGAGAGATCACGAAGTTCCTGGAACATGCCTACGAAATTGTGGATGCCTCCGTCAAACGCTATATGGACCGCGGATTCACAAATCTGATGATCTGTTTCGGTTGCACAGGCGGCCAGCATCGTTCGGTCTATTCGGCCCAGCACATGGCCGAACATATTCACTCGAAGTTCGGAGTCCGGGTAGACCTTGTGCACAGAGAACAAAATATTGAACAACTCTTTAACGCTACATTATGAAAGCTATGATTTTCGCCGCCGGTTTGGGAACACGTCTCAAACCGCTGACCGACAACACCCCGAAAGCATTAATTCCCATCAACGGAAAACCAATGCTCGAACATGTGATTCTTAAATTAAAAGACGCAGGTTTCCACCAAATCGCCATTAACATACACCATCTGGGTGACCAGATCATCGACTTTCTGGCGGCTAACAACAATTTCGGCGTCCAGATCTACTTATCCGACGAACGGGATTACCTGCTTGATACCGGCGGAGGAATCAAACACGCCGCCGCATTCCTGCAAGGAAACGAGCCGTTCCTGATACACAATGTAGATATCATGTCCAATATCGACCTGCGTGCACTCTATAATCATCATTTGGGGATGAACCCGCTGGCGACATTACTGGTCAGTAAACGCAACACCTCCCGTTATCTGCTTTTCAATAAAGAGAACAAATTATGCGGTTGGCGCAACCGTGACACAGGTGAGGTCAAATCTTTCTATCCGGACTTCGACCCGAATCAATACAACGAATATGCTTTCAGCGGCATACATGTCTTGTCGCCCAAAATATTCGACTGGATGGAAGAATGGACCGGGAAGTTCTCTATCATCAACTTCTACCTGTCCATCTGTGCCAAAACAAATATCCATGCTTATGCGGATGACAATCTTCGCTTGCTCGACGTAGGAAAAGCGGAAACATTAGCTGCTGCCGAAAAATGGATGAAGGATTATTCTATTTAAACGACATCATCATGGCAGACAACTATTTGGAAAAGAAATACGAAGAGCTACAATCCCGCAAATCGGCCGGGACACGTGCAAGCAGCAGCAAGAAGACGGCGGCTATCCATAAAACCAGAAGAGTCTTTGTGACAGGAGGTGCCGAAGGGATCGGTAAAGCGATTGTAAAAGCATTCCGCTCCGCCGGCCACCGCGTGGCATTCTGCGACCGGAATGAGGCAGCGGGAAAGGATACGGCTTTAAAGACCGGAACCTCCTTTTTCCATGCTGATGTCAGCGATAAAGAAGCATTGGAAAACTGTATGCAGCAAATATTTCAGGAATGGGGAGACATCGACATCCTGATCAATAATGCAGGCATCAGCCGGTTTTCTCCCATTACGGAAACCAGCGTGGACAACTTCGACCATATCCTGTCCGTCAATCTGCGCCCGGTTTTCATCACCTCCCGCCAGCTTGCCATCCATCGCCAGTCACAAACGACACCCAATCCGTTCGGCAGGATTGTCAACATCTGCTCTACGCGTTACTTGATGAGCGAACCCGGCAGTGAAGGATATGCGGCATCCAAAGGCGGCATCTATTCACTGACACACGCCCTCTCGCTCTCGCTTGCCCAATGGCACATCACCGTTAATTCCATCGCACCGGGCTGGATACAAACACATGACTACGAACAGCTTCGGCCGGAAGACCACAGCCAACATCCTTCCGGACGGGTCGGAAAACCGGAAGACATTGCCCGTATGTGCGTATTCCTTTGTCAGGAAGAGAACGACTTCATCAACGGAGAAAACATTACGATTGACGGAGGAATGACGAAGAAAATGATCTATATAGAATAATTAAACAAATCTGTTAACCCGTAAGACATGGAAGAAGAACTGAACTTCTCTGAAGTACCGCTGGGATACTCGGTATGCTTAAATCAACAATGTCCAAAAGCCGACACATGCCTCCGCCGCCAGGCGGAGATCAACATGCCGGACAGCGTTACCCACTGGAGTTTTATCTCCCTCAAACATCTGGCCGCCATAGAAGGCGAATGCCGCTACTATCGTCCTTGCCAAAAAATCCGCCTTGCGAAGGGATTCATCGGTATCCTGAACAAATTGCCCCACAAGCAAATGTTAGAAATTGTCGGCCGACTGATATATTCTTTCAAGCGCAGGACTTATTACCGTGTACGCAAAGGAGAACGTCCCTTGTCTCCTGACGAACAGCAAATCGTCAGAGACATTCTCAAAAAACATGGAGTGAACGAACCCTGGGAGTTCGATAGTTATTACGACAGCTACGACTGGTAATCCTTGTGCCATCAGCTTGGCACAGTTATGCCACCCTTATGGCACAGCCGTGCCAAGCTAATGGCACTGTTATGCCAAGCCAGTGGCACAAACAACAAACAGTTAGAATTCCGCCAGCTTCTCCACTTCTATCATCCGGCCGGATACCGGATGCCGGAAAGCCAGATATTCAGCATGCAGATAAAGCCTTTCAGCCTTCTTTCCATACAACTCGTCGCCGACAATCGGGGCATCCAGTCCAAGGGGATGAGCGGCATGGACACGCAATTGATGGGTACGCCCGGTCTGCGGGAAAAACAATACACGGGATCGATGCGCCTCGCATATCAACGTTTCGAACAAGGTTACAGCCGGCTTCCCGCTTACTTCATCCACAACCTGCCGCGGACGGTCTTCCGGATCAGGACGAAGAGGCAGGGCGATCAGACCTTCTCTCCGCTTGACAAGGCCATCAAGCAGGGCGACATAACGCTTCCTCACCGTCCGGTTCTTGAATTGCGCCTGCAGGTTTTGATGTACCTCTTTTGTTTTGGCGATAAGCAAGAGGCCGGAAGTTGCCATATCCAGCCGATGCACAATCATTGGGCCGGTCGCCTCCGGATAGATTCTTCGAACGCGTTGGTAGACGGAATCGACATCCAGTTTTCCCGGGACCGAGAGCATCCCGGCAGGTTTATTCACGACCAACAGCCATTCATCTTCGTAAAGAATCTCAAGCTCCGTATCCCGATGGGAATCGTTTTGCAGCGGATTATCCTCCACTTGCAACCCTTGTAACATATGTCTCAGGATCGGTTCGCATTTGCCTTTGCAGGCAGGATAATAATAACCGTGCCGGCGAATCTCGTTCTTCGGAGAATCTCCCCACCAAAACTCCGCCATTGCTACAGGCTGCAAGCTGTTCCGATAGGCGTATTGCAAAAGTTTCGGCGCGGCACATTCGCCCGCTCCGGCCGGGGGCACTTTTTGAGCGGTGTCTTTAAAGATATCACATAAATCGCGTTTCCTGCCACAGGCATCCAGCATTTGAAACTGTTTGAACAAACGCTGCTGAAGGGCCGCCGAGCGGGTTTTGCGTTCTGTCCGCAACCGTTCTATCTCTGTTTCGAAAGCTTCTATTTCAGCTTGCAGGGAGAGAAGGCGTGTGTTCCAATGCTGTTTCAGCCGCTTCAGTTCGGCTTTCTGGAACTGGCTCTCGCGCGTCAGGATTTCAAGTGTAGCATCGTCCGGATGTTCCTGTCGCAGTCGCTCCCGCTGTTCCTTCGCTTCTTTCATCTGCTTCTTCATCTCGTCCTGTTCCTGCCGGGCAAGAAGGGTTTCTGCGGACAACCGTTGCCTGCATTCCGCATACAGCGCGTCCTCCTGCAATTGTCCGATCCGTTTGTTGATAGCCGATATTTGTTCCTCCTCAATCTCGAAGAATCCGCCCGGCTCCTGCACGTCGTAGACGGGAGGGACAAAGTAAGCATGCTGGTTCTTTCCCGCCAAAATACCTGAGAAAGCAGCAAGAAAACCGATCTTCCCCCTACTTGTCCGGACAACTAAAACGCCGAACATCTTTCCTTTCCGCAGTTCCTCCTGCCAAACATCGACGGACATGAGATAACGTTGCACCTCTCCCGCCGCCATCACACAAAGGGGATGCGGTGTATAGTGGAACGGATAGGTGAACTTGTCCGGCAACGGGATTCGGGCGGCGGCACCTGCAAAAGAGTGAAGTTTGTCCATGCTGTTTCTACAATCTAAACATTTTACAAGGCAAAAGTAAAGGAAATTTTTGGACAGGTCTGATTAATCCATTAGTTTTGTAACCAATCAATTTTAGACCAATCAAATAAAGTGTTTTAACAGACCATGAACAAACTTCTTATCGCCTTATTAGGCACAGTTCTTTTTACAGGAACAAGCGTTGCGCAACAGCAAACGTATTTCACCAATCCCGTCATCCACGGAGATGTAGCCGATCCGTCTATACTACGGATCAACGACACCTATTACGCAACCGGAACATCTTCCGAATGGGCGCCCTATTACCCGGTCTTCACCTCTACGGACCTGGTCAACTGGAAACAAACCGGACACATATTTACGGAACAGCCGGAATGGACCAAGTCGTCGTTCTGGGCACCCGAATTGCTCTACTACAAAGGGAAAGTCTACGTCTATTATACGGCGCGCATGAAATCGAACAACACCTCTTATATCGGGGTAGCCGTTGCCGACTCTCCCACCGGTAAATTCAAGGATCACGGACCGGTTGTGGAGTTCGAGAAGGAAGCGATAGACGCTTTTGTAATGGAAGACAAGGGGGAACTGTACATCACCTGGAAAGCATACGGACTGGATAACCGTCCCATCGAGCTGTTGGCCAGTAAACTGACACCAGACGGACTAAAGTTAGCGGGTAAACCGTTCAGCCTGCTTCGTGACGACGAGAGACGGGGAATGGAAGGACAACAATGGTTCAAGAAAGACGGCTATTATTACCTGATCTATGCCATCAACGGCTGTTGCGGTCCGGGCAGTGATTATGCAGTCGCAGTCGCCCGTTCCCGCAAACTCGAAGGACCGTATGAAAAATACGAGGGAAATCCGATCCTGCACGGAAGCCGGGATATCCTTTCCATCGGTCACGGCACGATAACGACGACTCCCGACGGGCGGATGTTCTATCTCTGCCACGCTTACTTGCCAGGCAGCGGTTTCTATCAGGGACGCCAACCCCATTTACAGGAACTACGGTTCGGGGAAGACAACTGGCCTCATTTCGTAACCGGGGAATATGCAAGCCTGGTGCAACCGATGCCTTTCACGAACTGCGTACAAGAACCTGTCGCCGACTTCTTCGACGATTTCAACGGTTCAAACCTTCGTCCGGAATGGAGCTGGAATTATCCGTATGCCGAAGTAAAAACCGAAGTAAAAGCAGGCAGGTTACAGTTAAGCGGTTCTCCGAAAGAGGAATCCAAGAGTGGTGAAGCCCTCTGCCTCCGTCCGGCAAGTTCCGATTACATACTGGAAACGGGTATCGCAAACCAGAACGGCAGTTGGAAAGGGATCACCATGTATGGCGACAATAGTTGTTATCTCGCTTTCGGAAGCATCGGCGACCGTTTACAGCTAAAGGTCATACGCGATGGAAAAGAACAGCAGTTGGCAGACCTGCCGCTTCCCAGCCCGGCCTTGCATCTCCGTATGCAGGTGAAAGAAGGTCTCCCCTTCCTGTTCGCATGGAGCAAGGACGGCAAGAGCTGGAATAGCCTCAAACATGGTTTATCGGAAGAAACGATACGTTCCCTTATCCGCTGGGACCGCGTGGCTCGTCCGGGCCTCTATCACGAAGGGGATGAAAATGCACCTGCCGTATTCGAATATTGTTCTTTATCCTATCAATAAAGAATTAGAAATATGCCATCGACCCGCATCCGACAAGAACAAGAGATTGTCGAGCAAATGATTCGTCTTTATTGCCGTCAGAAAGAGGGGCGCAGAGAATTATGTCCGGACTGCATAGAGCTTTTACAATATGCTCATGCCCGGCTCGCACGTTGTCCTTTCGGAGAAAAGAAAACGACATGCCGGATATGTCCCGTTCATTGCTACAAACCGGATATGCGGAAGAAGATGCAGGAGGTGATGCGTTTTGCTGGTCCCAGGATGATTTTATATCATCCTGTAGCCGCCATCCGGCATTTAGTTCAAGAGTTTTTCCATAAATAGAAATCCTTTATCATTCAAAATCCATGCAATTAAAAATAGACTGGTCAACAATTAATCCTGACGAATCCGAAAAGTTAAAAGACGAGTTGGCTGAAGTGTGGGAAGCCTCTGTGCGCAGCACGCATCATTTCCTAACGGAAAAGGATATTCTTTTCTATAAGCCACTGGTCCGGAATGAGTATATTCCGGCAGTAGAATTATACGTCATCCGAAACGGACAAAACCGGATAACGGCTTTTATGGGATTAAGTGAAGAACTGATCGAAATGCTTTTCGTACACCCCGAAGAACAGGGGAAAGGATATGGTAAACAGCTAATCGAATTTGCAGTTTACGACAAACATATCTTCAAAGTTGACGTCAACGAGCAAAACGAGAAGGCTACATCTTTCTACTTAAACAGAGGATTTGAAATTATCGGCAGAGATGAAACCGATCCAAGCGGGAATCCGTTCCCGATCCTGCATCTCTCACTAAAAGAGATAGAATTGAAAAGCACTGATGAAGGCATAAGTATCCGGCAAGTCATTTCCAGCAAAAAGGACTTCTTGGATCTTTTGCTGCTGGCTGACGAACAGGAATCTATGATAGACCGCTACCAGGAACGGGGAGAAATGTTTGCACTTTACGACAAGAATATCCTAAGAACAACTTGTGTCGTCACTGATGAAGGTGATGGCATCTCCGAACTCAAGAGTCTTGCGACTTACCCACAATATCAAAGACAGGGATACGGGAAAAGATTAGTCCTGTTCTTGTTCGAACACTACCGGGACAGGCAACACACAATGTTCGTCGGCACAGGCGACAGCCCGCTGACTGTCCCTTTCTATGAGGATTGCGGTTTCACCTATTCCCACCGTGTCAAAAACTTTTTTACGGACAACTACAACCATCCGATCTTCGATGAAGGCAGGCAGTTGGTGGATATGGTTTATTTCCGGAAAGAACTCACCGGTAACAAACTGGTAACAAAACCGGATACAAAATAGGGAATGTATAGTTGAATGTGATCAAACAAAAAAGGCCGATAGTCAAACTATCAGCCTTTTTTTGTGGAGATGGAGAGATTCGAACTCTCGTCCAAACGAGGAACTAATCTGCTTTCTACATGTTTATCTTCGCCTTCGATTGTCGGGAACAAGCAAGACCGAAGCCACCCACTTGAACCTTATCCCCTAAATTTTCGCTTGAAGTCCGAGGCTTCCTTCAAACTATCTCCGATATTGCTGCACCACCTGATCGGAACGCTTCGGAGCCACAGCATCCGGGTGATGTCACGTCCCCGCAACTTTTGCAGGGATTAAG
>QWCH01001269.1_pt1 | contig 46495 bp, 46 predicted proteins | sample 1972671 | NCBI WGS metagenome assembly QWCH01 (sample SAMN09866713, study PRJNA288562) | Human gut metagenome isolate term3_stool, whole genome shotgun sequencing... | isolation source: gut | host: Homo sapiens | place: USA: California
CTCCGGCTCTCCATTGTGATATGTATGCGGTAAATATCGAGGATAAGACAGTTTGGGTAATTGATGTTCCGTCAGGGAAAGATAAACCTTATATATTTTCCGGTTCTATCTATGTCCGTGAGGGAGCAAACTCGCAGAAACTTCGCACAGCCGAAGAGATGCGCAGCTTCTTTCAGGAGTGTAACAAAATCTTTTTCGACCATATTCCCTGCCACTGGTTCAATATCTACATGGATGCAGACGAACAGATGATTAAGGATTTCCGAACAGAAGCCAAACTAAGTCCGTCCACACCCGACAAACAAATATTTGAGAACTTGGAACTGTTTACCGAGAATGGAACGGCAAAGAACGGTGCAGCGATGTTCTTCGGCAAGCAACCTGAACGAAAGTTTCCGCACGCTGTTACAAGATGTGTTCTTTTCAAGGGAACAAACAAAGTCTATATTATAGATGATAAAACTTTCGGAGGTTCATTGTACCAACAATATCTACAGGCTATGTCTTGGCTGGAAAGCAAACTGCAAGTAGCTTATAAAATAGAGGGAGCAGGACCAAGAGAGGAAATTTGGGAAATACCTTTGACCGTATTTAAAGAAGCCATTATAAACGCCCTGTCACATCGTGACTACTATGAACAAGGCGCAAGCATTATGATAGAAATGTTTGACGACCGGGTAGAGATTTCCAATCCCGGAGGACTTTTGCCTATTGTAGCTAAAAATTTCGGGCATAAAAGCATGACACGTAACCCACTAATATTCGGGTTATTTACCCGTATGCACTTGGTCGAAAGAGTTGCATCCGGTATTCCTCGTATGCAAGAAGCCATGAGGGAAGCGAATCTTCCCGAACCGGAATTTCATACGGAGGGAATGTTTACAGCAGTGTTCAAACGTCAAATCTCTAACTCTGCCAACTATGACACGGTAAATGGCATAGTAAATGGCATAGTAAATGAGACTATAAACGAAAATGAACAAGCTATTCTCAATCTGCTGGCAACTACTCCCGGTTTGAATGCTTCTGAAATCAGTAAGCATATTATCAAAAGCTTAAGAACGACTATGCGATATATCAAGACTTTACAAGATAAAGACTTGATTGAGTTTAGAGGCGCACCCAAAATAGGAGGGTATTATCTAACAAAAATATAATGATTATGAGTACTGAAATAAATAATGATTTACTAGTAGCTATAATAGGAGTATTATCGGCTTTAATAGTAGCAATGATTACCTTTATGGGAGTTTGGTATCAACTCAAAAAAACAGAAGTTAATACTTTAAAAGCAAAACTAAGAGACAAACAAGAAATTGTCTATGACAAGATTTATTCTTACATTTTTGACCTATTAAATGATACTATAAATAAAACGCCAATAGATAAAGCTAAATATTCCAATAGATATATGGAAATTAAAAAACTATTGCTATTCCATGCATCTGATAGGGTGGTTTTACAATTTACTAAATTAAACATGGATACCGAAAGAAATGATTCTATTCTTACTCTAAGAAATTACTTCAAATTAATGGTGCTTATAAGAAAAGAAATAGGATATAAAAGAGAAAAAGTGAATGAAAAAACCATTTTACAGATACTGATAGCGAATAAGGAAGAATGCGAAAGTTTTTGTAAACAGCTTGGTTACAAAGATTCTTTTCTATATTCTATTAGAAAGAAAATATTTATATAATTCTGGAAAACTTCTGTTAGTGCCTTATACAAAAGACTTTAGGAGAATTACCCGATTTTGAGGTAATGAATTAGCAACTGTGCCATATGCTATGTTCTGCCTTGAATTGCATTCAAGTAACTCTTTATTATTGCAAAGGTATAAAAATTATTTGGCAAGCAATAAAAATAGGATATATTTTGTCTCTTGTCAAATAATTCTATTGATGTATTTTTATAACTTTCCATTTACCCTGTCCAGCATATATAACATCGGCAGTAACATAGCAGTCTTTCGTGATATTATACTCACAAAGAACAGAATGATGAACGTAGTAATCACCAATAAATGCAAAATCAGGAGAATCATCCCAAGAACCATTTTTATATTTTAATTCTAAGTGACCTTGAATTGTCTTTATTGCACTTGTGTTTATTTCTGCAGTTTCTTCTACATTAAGTACAATAGGCCTTTTTTCACCTTTCCTGTCTTTTGTTACACAATAGAATATTTTCAAGCATTGTCCTACTTCGGGACGAAGATCCGTATCATTAAAGAATACGATACCTCCAATTTTTCCTTGACCGAAAGTGTAATGGAATAATTTTTTTTGTATGTTTATATCGTCAACGACCACAATACCAGAATTAAAATTCGGTAAAGCAGTTTCTTTATTTACTTTTTCTACATTAGCAATAACTACTTTGTTTTCATTCTTTTTTATAATAGTATATTCTCTGAAACTGACAAAATCCCCTTTTGAAATAGTGCCCCATTTTTCTTTAAAAGCTTGAAATATTTGCTGGGAATCTTGCGTTACAATATGTAGAATTTTCTTCTCTTCATTCAAATATTCTACATATCCAAACTTTTGGGGAAGTCCCATCCATAGCCTTGTTTCACTCTTATGCATGCAAAGAGGTATATATTTAGCTTCTGTCACTTTTGTTTTATTCCAAGAGAAGCAACTTGTCTGAATTTGCTTTTCCTCTTTATCTACATGACACTTTACTCTAAAAACAGAACCAAATATCGCATTCGTCAAAAAAGGAAACCGCTTTACATTCACTTGAAATATAACGTCTACCCCATTTGTGAGAGTGCAATAAGTTTTTCCGTCTTTTTCCCATCTATCCACCAGCGTAACCTCTTTTGCTTCAATTTCTGAAAAAGCGTACTCTTCAGCAATGGTGGCATATCTATTATACAATAGCTTATTATTATTGGGCGGAATAACTGATATGTCGACTCGTTCAATATATTCTTGGTATTTCCGGGAAGTGTTTTCATGAAATTTCTTATATATATTCAATTCGCATAAGGCTTCAGATGTTAGCTCTTCCTTTATAAGCAGGTCGGCTAAAGTCAAATGAATAGAGCCGAGAAAATCTTCATTTCGTTCAACAAGTAAAGCCTTAGAAAGCAATGCTATCTTTAATTCATTACTATCTTGTATACAATCTGCCAATTCACTCCATACATAGTATTTTTCACTCATTTCAAGTAATAAAGATTTGTACACATTGATAGCAAGGTCATATTGCTGTTGCCATGTATATATTATTGCTCGTTGTCTTAATATCCATTCATCTTTTTTAGCACGTTCAATAAGAACATTATACAATGAATCTAACCAAGATACTAGTTCTGCATCTCTTGGGTGTGATTCTTTGAGATATTCATAACACTTCTTTGCTGCTTTAACAGCCAAAGGTTTATAAGTGTTACCATTATTATCTGTTTCTTCTTTCCAATCAGCATCCATGAGGTTTTCATATCTCCAATCTCTAAAAAAGTAAATAAATCTCCATGTTTCTTGACCATTCATGTGACGCTCTGCAATTTTCAACACTTCAGAATGCCAATGAGAAGCACCATAAACGGCGTTTCTTTTATTATAGACAGTAAAAGCTTCAAACATCTCACGCATTTTACCTTCTTTATGAAGATTCATAATTTCCCAAAACTGCGGTTCACGTAACAGGTCAAGTGTTTCTGTTTTTGGGAGATTTATCTTTTCACACAGCATCTCGACATCAATATCCTCGCCGCTATTTACAATTTGACGACATATACGAGAAATAAGCGAGGGAATTTCACTACCATTGTAATAGCCCTTGTTCAAATCTTCATAACGTAAATTTTCTGGTTCCCAGAGCATAAAGAAACGGTAAAAACTAAAATCAGAATGTTCTTTTGAGAAACTCAAAGCAAAGTTCAATATTTGAGAATGAAGCATTGAAGGACGTTCATTCCTAAGATACATATAGTCTTTTAGCAACGTTCTTATTTCCAACGATGTCAAATTTGAAATTTTAGCCTTGATATAACGATAAATTATCCAGCCTAACTCTTCATGCAAAGCTGAATCTACATCATTTGCAGAGTCAATATAATTCTTTACCTGAACATAAGCATTTGAAGGATCATTTTTTGATAGCTCGGATGCTTTTGAAATAGCATCAGCGTTAGGTTGCAATCGTTTATACAAATTAGTATAAGCTCTTTCTCCTGCGCCACTATCATCCACCATTGTAGGAAGTAATGAAGACATCTCTTTCAAGCAAATTTTAGCTTTATCTATGGCGTTTCTATTGCATAGTTGCTGACATATATCACGCAGAACCCAAAAGAGAGACATTTGTGCCCATGGGTTATTCCTATCTTCTTTCAGATCATCTATGGCCATCTTATATGCTTCTTTTAGATTACCACTTTTACGCAATAATGTTACTTCTTTTACAGACATTAGTATTCTTCTATTATGTTAATTTTTCTATGAGTTGTGACAGTTTAATATCAGCTTCTCCGATATCAGAAAGTGGAGCAGCATAGTTAATAAACCCTTTCCCATTAAAGAAAAAAGTTATAGCAGCATAATTACCAGAAGCTTTCATATAATATACGAGTTGGTAATGTTCTTCCACCACATTTGTTAATATGATACCACATTCATCACACAAAGAAATCATGCGACTATGTAGCATCTTTAATGACTCCAAAGATGGATGATAGTCTATTTTATATTTGATATTTTCATCATTCTGGAAGAAAAACAACAACTCAGTGTCATTGGCATCTGTTTCATATTTTGTAAACAGACCTGCTCCATTATATATTGCATCAATTCTTACTATACCGGTTGGTGTATTTACTTCATAAATATCTCTCCAAGGTTTACAGATAACGTTCTTTACTGAATATAGAGTTCCATTCATATTCTTTACAACAGACCAATATTTACATTTTACTGAAGGTAATATTGATGAAGGATGAAAAGGTGTATCCTCTATATTATCAAAAGATAAAGCATTAACAGCTGTTTTTGCAGTTTTATTGATAGGGGTTATTTTAAGAGATGTAATAGGTGTTACATCAGGAAGATTAATACACCATAACATCTTAGAAGCTCGAGTTATCGCTGTATATTTCCAACGAAGGCTATCCACATCAAGCCCTGTGCGTCTTGAAAAATCTACATAAACTGTATTCCATTCACCACCCTGTGATTTATGGCATGTAAAAGCATAACCGTACTTTACATGAAGAGCATTGTAGAAAGGGTCTCCCCACATTGCCTTAGTAAATTCTTCAGATTTAGGATTAGTCAATCCTTTCTCCGTACGCATACGCATTACCATATTGATATAAAGAGCCTTCATTTCGTCAATTGTCAGTGAAGGTCGCTTGTTTTGGAGTAATGTATCAATAATATAGCGTTTATAAATATTACCATCTTCTACTTGAAAACTTATTTCTCTGAAATCAAGCGTAATGATTTCTTTTACTTTTCTCCCATTTTTTTCAGTCCAAATAGGTGCAGACTGAGAGATAATATCATTTGATGTTTCTACTACAGTTATGATATCACCATTCAATAATTCACATTTATCATAATAGTAGCTATTGCATACTACCATCAATTTATCTCCTACCGCCACATGATTCGTTTCAGGAAATATTATATTACGAATAGCCGTATTATAATCAGCTGCTTGTTGATTTGAGAAACAAACTATAGCAGACGATTGTTCTGGATCTTCACAATATTTCTTAGCAACTTCCATTGCTCCAATATCCATTACTTCATGTTCCTTTTTCTTGAACACAAGGCGATTTCGTTCTTTTTTCCGAATCAACTCACGAAGTATTGTAGCATTAGCCAAAATACAACTATTCTTATCTTGACGAACAATGTCTGTGAGCTCATAAGAATATACATTCATTTCTAGTATATCAAAATAAGTTTCATCTAATGCAACAGAACAATCATCACCTACGGGAGGCAACTGCATAGGGTCACCAACAAAAATTACCTTTCCACCGAAGTTTAATCTTGCATAACTAAGTAAATCTTTTATTAATACTCCTGTACCAAATTGGAAAAGTTCATTCTTTGATTCACGAGAACTAATCATGGAGGCTTCGTCAATAATATAAATACACCTCTCGTGGTTATCTTTAAGTGGAAATATATATTTAAGTGTTCCTTCAGATTCTTCCACTATTAGATGAGAAAAATTATAGATTCCCCTATGAATAGTAGAAGCACCATAATTTGGTAATTTAGAACGTAATATTTTTGCAGCACGTCCGGTCGGAGCCATTAACTGAATATGTAAAGATTGAGTAGATAAATAATCTGCAATACTACGAATCAATGTCGTTTTACCTGTACCTGCATATCCTTTCAAAATAAATACTTGGCTATCTTTATCTGCAATGAACTTTTCAATCATTATCATTGCTTGCTTCTGTTGTGCAGTTAATATCATTTATATTCCATTTTATGTTATTCATATTTGTCACCATAAGGCTAAACTAAAAAGCGTGGAACTGTATGCCACACTCTTTACTTGAAGGTCGTAGGAAACCATAGATGCAGATGTAACAATAGCAGCCCACGCTATATGCGTGAGAACCACTATGCTATCCTTGCATCTAATTGGCCACTTTTCAAACGAAGCGATATTTCATGTAAAACGAAACGTCCTCCAAAAAATAATTTTCCACAACATTCAAAAGACAGTAAAAAAGCATCGGAAAATTTTGTTTCTCCCGATGCTTTTTTCTTTAAATTCCGTTGGCTATGTCAGCTAAAATTCGTACCTTTATACAGTGTTAGAGTGGAGTTCGTACACCCTTCAAACAGTGTTTGAAGGACATTTATATCAGGCTGCTATACTTGACACTTAATCCGGGTTCGTGTACAGCATCATGTCCGTGTATTTGGAATTATAATTCATGTGCGCATTGAACTCCACCTTCCGGCAGTTCTTGAACGGATTGCCGATGGACGGGTTCCGGTCCATCCAGTCGCACAGCTCCAGAATGGAGGACTTGTTCGAGGTGAAGTACACGAACGGATGCCCTTTCAACACGTTCAACACATCCAGGTAGTCAGCCAGGTGCCAATACATCTTGTAGATTCCCACTTCAGTAGAAAGGTACGGCGGATCAACCAGGAACACCACGCCCGGCACATCCTTGTAACGCCTGAACACTTCCTTGTAGTCTTCGCCGGTTATAGTCAGTCCCTCCAGATAATCCCTTGCCTCGGGATAGTCCGTCTGCCGGACGGTATTCCAAAGGTCCTCCTTTCTCATCCCTTCCAGGTCGGTGACATAATTCATGGAAAACAGCAGGGACGAGGACAGCGTGATATAGTCCACGTATCCGCGCTCCCTCTCCTCCCTCTCCAGACGGGCGAGCGCCTTTTCGCGGGTATCCCCGGTTATGCGTTTCTTTCTGGGAACCTCCACCACTATCCGGCGCAAATCGGACAACAGCGCATTGGTGGCCGGGATATTCGCGAGCCGCTCGCGGTAGTTGTCGAAGTCGTTATACACAACAGCAGCATCAGGCCTGACACACTTGGTGATGTGCGACAACAGGCCCGAGCCGCCAAACAGATCCACAAACACGGTGCTGTCCGGGAAATGTCCCAGCACCTTGATAAATTCCTTCGCAAACATGCGTTTCTGCCCCATAAAAGGGAGCGGGGCGGACAAATACATCCTTCTCATTTCATCCTGCTTTAAAACGTCCGCAAAGGTCCCCGGAATAAACGAAAAACAGCGGGAAACATGAACTGTTCCCGCTGCATGGCGTGTACAGCGAATCACACGTTCAGCCCGAAACGGACCGTCTCGTCACCGGCGAGCAACGCACGGGTACCCGCGATATTGTTCTCGTAGATATGCACGTTTCCCAGGTAGAGGGTGATCGACTTCAGGGGAAGCTCTATCTGCCGGGCCATCAGGTACAGGTGGTAAATGTCGGAAGGCAGCCCGAGATTCGCGTCGCTGCTGCGCTGGTAGGCGGACAGAACCAGTTCACCGCCGTCCAGCTGGAACTGTACCAGACTCAGACAGGGTGCCTGGCTGCTCTCTGCACCGGTCTCACCCAAGAAAAGCACGTAGTTCTTGCTGTTGCGCCTCTCCCGGTTGATTTTCGCTATCAACGGGGGCAGTTTTTCAAAATAGGTGGGATAGCTGTTCACGAGTATGGAGCCGCAATAATCCCACCAGTTGATGCCCTCCTCCCGATACCTCTCCACGTTGCGCTCCCCCTGCATGAACAGCCGGAGCTCGCTGCGGAGTTTCTTGCGGGCGATATGATGCCCCTCGAATATGTCGAGCAGGTCCGCCGGTGTCAGCGACAGCTGCTCGTTCAGAAGGTACTGTATATTCCCCTTCTTGTTGGTCTGCGTTTTTCCCGTGGCAAGGATCTTGTCCAGGATACGGTAATACTTGTTCATGGTCATTTTCTCCTTCTATATTTGAAACGCCCTAAAGATAAGGGGGAACGGCACTCCAAAAGGCATAAGACAACCCGTTCACACTGCAAGCGTCTTGCAGTCGCTCCGGAACCGTTTCACCAGCGCGTACACCTTGCGCTCGCTCACCGAATACTTTTCGGACAGCACGGCCACGGCATACGAGACTTTTTCACCCTGATCCAACAGACGGGTATAGTCCGCATACAGGTCGATATACCGGGCATCCTCCAGACGGATGCCGGCCGCCTGAAGCCTTTTCAACAGTTCCCGGTTAAAGTTTAATATCTCAATCACTTTCATACAACAAAAAAATTATATCTTTGCATCATCTCACTTACTTACACATACATGAAAAAGCGAAGTCGCAACAGAGGGTATCTGCCCCCGGTTGTGCGACTTCGCTCGTCATGTGTTAAAAGTAGGTGAGATGATTTTTAACAGGCCGGGGGCTTTTTTCTTTCCTCCCCGAAGGATTTCACTCCCTTGCCAGAAGTTCGGCCGCAACGGCCTTGCATTCCTTTCTGTACATCTGCAAGGCTTCATATTCCGCCAGATGGTCATCGTTCCCGTCACCCTGGTTCAGAATGACGGCTTCCACCCGGTTCTGAGAATACTTCAATCGGACAAGACCGGCCACAAAATCATCATACCGGGCGGACACCGCCTCGATAACCGTGCCGCCGTCCTTCTCCGGTCCATCATAGGAATAGCCCGTGCAAGGTTCCGGCACTTCCCGCCCTTCCGGCACTTCCGGCACATAGTCCGGGATAACCTCCTCATTTAGGTAAACGATAAAATGCCGGTCGTCATACTTTTCATATTTCTTTCTATCTGAATATGTCGCTTTCATAATCATGTGAATTTATAAAATTTCTTGTTCATTTTATTGGTAAACTCCTTTATGACAGTCGGACAGGGCAAATCCTCCTTCTGGAAGTCTGACAGGGCTTGTTCCAGCATTACCGTACTGCCGGTAAATGAATAGAATTCGGCGTCCTTGTCCGTTTCGCTGCCATCCTTATTTTTAGCCTTCTCGAATATGTAGGTTTCGTTTTCCTCGTCGTCTTCAGTCGGTTCTATAATAGTTTCCAGTATTCGCTTGTAACGGATGACAAGGCATTTTTTCGGACGTGTCCGCTTTTCCTGCCTTGTTCCGCCGTTACCGTCGTCAACGGTCACTATCACGTCCTCCTTCTCGACCTTGCTGTCTTCCACCGTGTAATCCATCAGCAGGATTTTATAGTCCTGTTCTTCCTGGCCTTCCTTGCACACAAGATCGGCAAAAGCCTTTTTCTGATCGAACCTCATACCTTTAAAGGGTATCTGAACTTTGCGGTTCTTTATTACCGCTCCGAGTCTTTTTTCCATATTTATATTTAATTTTCTAAGTAAATTCCTACTGTTTGCGTGAAGCGCAAAACCTATACGTGAAGCGCACCTCAGCCGGATTTCTTCGGGTGAAAACCCTTTCTTCCTCAACCTGGCCACCTGACGGCAAAGGTCTTTCTTGTTTCTCTTGCGCAGCAACCTGTGGTCATGGAAGGAAACATAGCCGCACACGTCGATACCGCCATTATGGACGGGGCGGACGTTCCAGTTCTTGTTTACAGGCAGCAGGTAATCACGTGCAAGTATCATTATGGCCATTTCGGTCGCCAGGTGCAGGAAAGCCTTGTCCCTATGCAGGATGACAATGTTGTCGGCAAACCGGGAATAATATTTCAGCCCTTGTTTGACATACTTCCTGAACCTGGATTTCAGGAAGGAAGCCCCCTTGCAAAGTTCGGCCTCGTTGTCCCTGCCGGCAATATGGATGTGGTGCGAAACGTACCTTCCGCACCAATAGGCGGATTTATCAGGATCGGCCAGAATATCGAATACCCGGATCGCCAGCCGGTCGAAGGAGGCAAGGAAGTAATTCGCCAATATCTGAGATATTTTTACTCCCAACGGCAGACCTGACGGGTAGCTGTCTATGAACTCATCCAGAAACCGGAGAAGTTTCGGGTCCTTGATCTTTGCCCGCAGGCTTGTCTTCATCAGCTCATGGTTGATATTGGGGAAGAAATGATGGATGTCAAGCTGGACGAAATAATAGGTGTCCTCGTAACTTGAATTCAGGTCTTTACGGAGCAGGTTCACAAAATCATGTGTCCCCCTTCCCTTGACGCACGAACAGGATTTGCGGATGAAGGTGTCACACAGCAGCGGCTCGACATGCAGGCAGGATGCCCATTGCTGGACATGGTCTTTAATGGGCAGCTTGCTGATGATCCGGGATTTCCGGTCGAAAATCCTTTCGTCCGTATAGGGGGAGGTATGCCAGCTTTCGGTCAGGTAGGCTTCCAGCAGTGCGGCAAGGTTGCCGTCCAGGTCCTCTTCAAACTTGCGGACGGCTTTCCGGGCTTTCTTGTGCTCCGAAAAACCGTCAAATGCAAGTTCGTAATTCCGCTTGGTCTCAATATGCGGCGAAATGTGTCCTTTACGTCTCATTTTCAGTGTCTCATTAACCGGTGTCTAAAGGCAGTGTCTTGTCTGCTTTTTCTTGAACGTCGTTGCGGTCGGCCCGGATTATGTACCCGGTCTACTGGCACCTCCGTTTTTAGTTCATTTTTCGCCGTGAGGCGGGGTCCCTTTCCCTATAAAAAATATCTTCCTTCCAGAAATAGTTGAGAGGCGAACCCCAGTTCACGTTGGCATCCGAGACAGCATTGTTCACATTCAACGCGGCAGGACCCGATTGCGCCCCATTGTTCGCATTACAACCACGGAGACACAGACGGAAGCCGGAAACTGAAGGCTCAGGCAAAGGCAACCCTTTCAGGATGCAAATATAGAAAAATCCCGCACCATCAAAAATACAAATATGGAAAAAAGTCAAAGAACGAAAAATTTTTCAAGCCGCTCCGCGGCTGTCTGTATAGGGGTGACCTGACGGTCACGGATGCTTTTGCTCACTGACGAAACCCGACGTATCCTTCTGCACCCCTACGGACCCTTCAGGCCACCGGCGCATACACCGGGACCACCGGCCAATCCTCTTCTGCTTCGCAGAGAGGCGAACCCCAGCTCACGCTGGCATCCGAGACAGCACTGCTCACATACAACGCGGCAGGACCCGATAGCGCCCCAGAGTCCGCAGTACAACCACGGAGACACAGACGGAAGCCGGAAGTGGCGTTGCTGTTGTTCCAGAAATAGTCGCTGTGATAGGTTGAAGCTGATCCGCCGGTTTGCGTCGGAAAATTCTCCAGATTGTCATAGCTTAATGTTTTGATGTAACCCTCTCCTTTGGTCGGGGATGTGGAATAAGCCATCATACCGGTTTCGTTTCCGATTGTCCAGGTTCCGTAAATGGAAGGCGCAACCAGATGCGTCACGGAAGTGTCGGCATTGCAGCGGACGAATTCGTCGTCCATCTGGCGCCAAAGATAGCCGAACGGGTTTTTCAATCCGAAGAACACGGGTACGGGGGCGGCGTAATGGGTACTGCCGTCCTCTTTTAACACGTTATAGGTAGATATGCCGCAAGAATCGCCAAGCTCGACACCCACACTGGTGGGAAGGAAAGGACGGTAGCCGTTATAACCGTTCCAGTCCGGCATATTCGTAACGCCGGAACCAAGTCCCCCCTGATATAAACCGTCAGCGTCTTTATTGGCGTTGTAAGCGGCTTGCATGTCCTGTGTACCAAAAATAATCTCAAACAAAACCTTTACTACTGTAGAATGGCGCATAGTACCGCATAACCACCCGGAACCGTTCTTGCGGGCAGCAGCACGAAAATATTCAGTATTCTTGTTAGAAGCAGCACGACCGATGAGTGTTCGGTATGTATCATCATAAGTGGTGGTATTGTCACCGCCACGATACCTTTCATCGTCATTTACATAACTCACCAACGTATCTGTTGTACGGTCGAGACAGGCAAAACCGTGCGCCGACATACTGCCAACCGGGATAACGTAGTTATATTGGCCGGGAATGGGTGCCAGGGACGCTTCCTTATACAAAAGGTTGCCGATACGGTAAATGGCAAGATAGAATTTCTTTCCCCATCCCCACTGGTAGTGTCCCATGCTGCCGTCAAGTTTCGCAGTCTCACCGTTGGAAAAGCGGTAATGGCTCGTCGGGTCAAGCTTGCGGCGGCTGTGGTCGTTCTTTACCAGGTAGCAGCCCAGGCCGAGAGTCTCAGGAAGGTTGCGCAACAGTTCAAGACTGCCGAACCAGCTCTGGGCTTTGGGGGTTGAGTTATCCAGGTTCCACACCCGCCCGCATGACGGGGCGTTGGACATACGTACGGCCTGGCGGAGGTCCATCCGGCCGGAGGCGCCCGTAACGCCGTCGAACACTTCGATCTCCTTGTCCTGGACCGTACCGGTGGCCAGGGGAAGGTCATCAACTTGCTGGCCGCCCTCAAAGGCGGAAAGCATCGCAAGAATTCTTGTTTCCTGATCGCTTGTCAAAGACATAATCTCATGTTTTTTTTAAGTTAGACAATACGTATTTTACCGCCGTTCAAACGTATCTTGCCGTCACCCGTCAGGCGGATCAGAGGGGTACGGACGGTTATCTTCACCTCTTGCCAAAGCTCCGTGTTCTGTGTGGGAATCACGAAGAAAGTGGTCGTCCCGGTACCGGCAACCGTCAGCTTTCCGGACGGGTCCACCTTCAGGCTGTCTCCCTCATCCTTCAGGTAAAGGAGGTTCTGCACCACATACCCCGGCAAGAGACGGGCATCGATGCGTTGCGGCACCCTGTTCCGGGTCGAAATGGTCGCCGGGGCTGACACCTCCAGTATCACCGGGGCTGCGGCGGACTCCCCGGAGAAGGCTTTCATCAGCGCATCAAGTTCGAAAATCTTCTCCCCTGCCGTCTGGGCCGCCGCGCCGGCCGAGGAGGCGGCGTTCTGGGTCTCGCGCTTCAGCGCCGAGAGGTTCTGCGCCTCCGTATTGGCATTGGTGGCGGCACGGTTCGCCGCAAGGGTGGCCGCCTCGGCATTGCCCTTGGCGGTGTTCAGTTCGGCGAGCCTGGCCGCGGCATCGGTCTGACGCCGGGTCTCGTTGGACTGACGGGTCGTCTCCCCGGTCTTGCGGGCAGCCTCGGCGGTCTGACGGGCCGATTCCTGACTTTGCCGGGTGGTCTCGTTCGCCTGACGGGCCGCCTCGTTCCGCTCGATCTCCCCGCGCTTGTTGTCCGCATTCGTGGCCGCGGCGTTCGCATTGGCCGCCGCAGCCTGTGCCGCCGCTTTCTCGGCGCTTATGTCCGTGATGGCGTCGGTGACCTTTTTCGCGGCGGCATCCGCGTTGCCGGCCGCCGTATCGGCCTTGGCGGTGGCCTGCTGACAGGCGGCTATCTGTATGTCGACATCCTTGGTCAGCAGCTTCAGGGGCGCGAGGACGTTCTTCTCGACACCGCCCAACGAGTAGCGCGCCGGAAGCGAGGTGATGCCGTCAAGGCTCGTGGCCACCTCGATGCGGTCAACCGCCGTGCCGTGCGTGCGCAGGTATTCCAGAAATACCGGCGCGAGCCGGGCGCAGAACGCCTCAAGCTCCATCTGAGGGGTCTGTATCTGTCCCATGGCACCGAGGGTTAGTCGTCAAGCATCTCGGTGATGCAGCCCGGAACAGCGCTATAAACCGCCGTCACTTCCTCGCCGGTAAGGCCGCCGTAAGGCTTGAGCGATGTGATGAGATAGTTGCCGGCGGTCTCAAAGCTGACGCTGCCCACATCGGAGCCGTCCTTCCTGATGGTGCCGCTGACTGTAGTATTGCCGCCACTCACAATCTTTGTGAAATGGATCTCGACCGCCTCGCTGACTTTCTCAGGGGCGTAGTTGGTGGTTGAGTTTTCTGCTTTCTTTTCCATGTTCCTTGTTTTTATGGTTGGACATTGTTCTCGATTATATCGACGACCTGGCCGTAGGCGCCGCAGGAGTAGGCCTCGGCGGCCACTTCCTTCAAAAGGGAGCCCTCCTCGGTTGAAATCTCGACCTCTCCGGGACAGGCCGCTATCTTGCGGCTGATCTTATGCAGGTCATACTTCTTTTCCGGGGGAAGCGGCACGCCGCCCACGGTATTGAGGTTGAAGATCACCATGCAGAGGGACTCGGCGATGTTGGTCCCTTTGCCGGTCTTCTCGTTGACCACTTCCTTCCCGAAGCAGTCCACAAACGGTCTGTCAAAATTCACTTTCATCTTTTTACGTTTTTAAGTTATGTATTCAGACCTACCAGCTACGGGGGAACTTGTGCTGCACCCACGCGCCATAATAGGTCACGTTATTTATTGTCACTTGTATTTCACGGTGGTATATGAGGCACATGGCATCGCCGCAGCTGTTGATGGTCAGCGGGCTGGAGGGGGTAGCATAGCTCTCGTTGTCATAGAGGATGTAACTGCGCCCGGACTTCACCTCCCACCTCATCGTCGAGGCGTTATACTCGCGGCGGTAGCTCCACCCCGGTATCACACGGACATAGTTGCCGTTGTCGGTACCGCGCTTGATGAACAGCACGTGACCGTTGTCGTAGGGCTGCATGTCCGGCAGCGTCAGCTTCACCTCCCGGGTCCTGCTCTGGTAGGCGACCGCGGCGCCGTTCGTTTCCGTTGCCTTGGCGCGCCAGTTGAAATGGGTCGAGACGTACACGCTGTTGACATCGCGGGCTATGGTCACGCTCTTCGTGGTCGGAGCGGTTGCCTGCGTGACGCTGTCGTGGCCTATCACCTGCGTTTTCAAGGCGAGGCCGGAGACGTAACCGCCGCTGATGGCGATGGCCGTGTTGTCCGCCGCTCCTCTGGCGCCGACAAGTAGGGCGTAGTTGTGGCCCAGCCCCCACCAGTCAGACTCGTCGTAGTTCTCAAAACGGGCAACCCCTCGGGCACCGGAAGTAGCGGGGAGAATGTTACCGCCGATGCCGGCGAAGCATCCGTGCGGGTCGTTGCGGAAGATGATGTAGGCGTCATTGGTGAATGTGCCGTCATCATTCCGGTTGGTCAGGCCGCTGCCGCCTACGACAAAGCCGCCTATGTGGGTGGTGCCGTTGGTCTCGACCCGGAAGGAGTTGTTCATCGTAACCATGCCATTAAAATTAATCTTCGAGGCACTGATGGTGACGGATTCCGCACTCTGGTTGATTGCCGAAATGATGCCGTCCTTTTCAACCCTCATGGCGATCTGGGTCGAATGCACGTTGATGCTCGCCTCGGCGGTGCTGACACGCCCGGCAAGGGCATCGACGGTCGTCTTGGTGGCGTATATCTGACTGGCATAGGCTGTCGTCACAAGTCCGCTCGTGTTGGTCAGGTTACCGGCGGCATCGAAGCTGCCCACCACGGCGCTGATCTTGTCCTTGGTCTGGAGGATATAGCTCACCGAGTCCTGCTGGTCGGTTATGTCCTCCCATGTGTTGCTGTTGTCATAGCCGATGTAACGGTAGACATGGCCGTCTGACGTATTATGCCATATTGCACCCACATATTTATGCTCCTGACCGCTCGGCCATGAATTCCACGGATTTGCCGCCTGGTTATACACCTTGGCGTCTCCGGCGCTGTTGGCGACTGCCGCAACCTCTTCGATCCTCGCCTTGGCAGCATCAAGGTCACCCTGCACGCCGGTGACAGCCGAACTGATGGAGTCCGTCTTGACGCGCAACGCGGAGATGGCCGCCTCGTTGTCGCTTATACGGGCGGCATGGCTGGTGATGCTCCCCTCGGCCGCGTCAAGCCTCACGCCAAGGCTGGTGACCGTGCCGTTGAGCCTGTCGTATTTCTCCGCGTAAATCCTTATCCGCTCTTCGGCCGCATCAAGGTCAACGCCGAGCTGCGTCACTGTGCCCCTGAGGTTGTTGATGTTGGTGCCAATCAGTCTTATATTGCCGGCGGTCTGGATTATCTGCGTCGACACCTCTTTCTTGAAATCGTCGAGCGCTTTGTCGGTGATAGCCAGAATAGACACATACATATCACCCGTGTACTGAAGCACAAAATCACCTTTGCCGTCCCAGGTACCCTGCCATTGCAGTTCCTGCCACTCCATCGACGAGGTGACGGCCACTGTCGCCGGAACCGGGAGGGAACCGGGTTCGGATACCGCGCCGCTCATGCCGACGGTCAGCGTGCCGTCCGTCATGGCAAGGAAGCGGATGCTCATATACAGGGTATCCTTCACGTCGACCCATTGGTCGGTCATGTCGTTGGCCGTGGGCGGCACGTATTCCTTGTGGGTACCGGGCTTCCGGATCAGTGCGTTCGCCTGACGGATGGAGCTTTTCTTCAGGTGCAGCACGTTGCGGCCGTCGAGATGCTCTATGCCGGCTATCCTCCCGTCGGCGATATAGGTGTTGCCGTTCATCAGCAAGGCCTCACCGTTGGAGGTTATGACCTTGCCGTCATCCTGAACGGTCCAGCCGTCCATCGTCTCATCAAAGGTGGCGTTACGCAGGTAGTTGTCATCCCCGGTAAGCTCGTAACGCAGGTTGCTGTAACGCGTGGCGAACATCGCCTTGAGCATCTCTATTTTGGCATCGACACTCTCCCCTGTCCGGCGCAGACGGAAGTCACCCACGGCATACAGGTTGGTCAGCAGCTCGCCGAAACCGTCGAGCCATCCGAACAGGTGGTGGTGTATGCCTTTCAGGTTGCCGAGCCGCCCCTTCAGACAGTTGTCGGGAGCGGTTTTCATGCCATAGACTATATCCATGTACGGGGTGGCGGTGCCTACCGTGATAATCTGGAACAGTCCCTTGCGGTCGGCATCGGTGGCGTTGTCAACACGAGTGAACGTGTCACCCTTGGATATGACATCGACTGCCGGTCTGCCGTCAGCCGAGACGAAGTTCTTGAACTCCACCCAGTCAAGGCGGTCCTCGCCGTCGCCCGGGTCGCCGCAACCGGCAGCGGTTACTATCAGCTCATAGTGCCTGGTTATATAATGGTCGTTCTCCGCCGAGGGCATACCGTTATACTGCTGGACCATGATGTAGTCATCAATCCTGAACGGATTGTAGAATTTGCCGTCATGGGTGTTGAGATAGATGCGCCCGGTTGCCGGGTCGTAGTGGTCAACCTCCATCATGCCGGTAAAGATACGGTTGTCATTCTCGCCAAGCAACTGGGATATGACCATGGTAAAGACACGGAGGGCGCCGCGCACGACTATATCGTCAAACTCGGCGGTATATTTCGTTTCAGGCACGCCGAGGGCGTTCAGGACTTCGCGCTTGAATATCGCCCACCCCTTGCCTCCTATGAAGCCGGAAATGAAGTCCTCGCTTGACAACTGCCCCCGGAATTCAGACGCGCCGTTTACCTGTAGCTGCGCAAGCGTGGCCTTGAGCCGGGTGAGCAGCTCCCCGAATACGGCGTTGCCGTCCTTGTCGATCTTCGCGCCGCCCAAACCCTCTTTGTACTCACCCACTTCCAGTCCGGCAAGGAACCTGATCAGTCCCGCAGCCTCGTCGTCATGGAGACGGGAAAGCGCACGCCCGGCGATCTCCCTTATCGTGCGCAACGCGCTCAGGAGGTTGCTGTCGGTCAAGGGCGTGCCGTCACCGGTCCGGATGATGTCGGGCAGGCTGTCCACCTTGCCCTTCACGTAGCTTCTCACATCGTCGATGCTTCCCTTCAGGCTTTCCATCACGCCGGTGGAGAGCGCATCGCCGATCTCAAGGTCCGCCTGCGAGGGAAGCGCCACCTTACGGGTGATTTTCGTGATACGGCTGCTGCGGAAACCCGTTTCCGGGAAATACTCCCCGCTTTCCAGCCGCACGCGGCGGCCGGGGTAAAGGTCTATCCCGTTGCGCTCGACATACACGTGGTCCGTAGGGCCCTTGTACACGGAGACGTCGATGGCGTTCTTCGCGTTGTATGCGTTGACAGCCGTCAGGTATTCCTCCTCGGCAAGCGCGTAGTACTCGTCGGGCATGCGGATGTTCCAGAGGATATATTTGTCGCCGGCTTTCGGTATGAGGCTGCCGCCGGGAAGCTGCGTGTCGTCGTCATACGGCCAGATGGTGATGAGTTCGAACTCGCGCGTGTCGCTGTCGAAGTTCACCTCGAAATAGTAGGTGCCGTCCTCCTCCTCGCCAAGGCCGGCAAGCTCGCCGCCTTCCTGGAAAGAGACGCGTTTCACCTTTTCGCCAAGCTCGTAGTCGTTGGGGTCGAAGTTCAGCGTGTCATCCCGGAAATAGTATATCGTGAAGGCGTTCCCGTCCTCGCCCGTCGCCTGTTCGCTGCGCACCGAGGTGACCGTACCGACGCGCCGGGGGTAGATACCCGCGAAGGCATCCTTCTCGTAATGGTGGTGGATACCGTACTTTTCCGTGTTCACATCCACATATTTAACACCACCGGGAAGCTGGAGGCGGCTGTGCCCGTATTTATCCGGGTCGATATTACGGGAACTGCCGACCGGGAACAGGCGGGTGTAGAACCTCGCGCCGTCGGCCTTGTCACGGGAGAGTTCCGTCAGCCCTTTCCCGTAGGCCAGGGTAACCTCCTCACCGTGTTCGCAGCGGCAGAGGTTCACCGTCTGGCCCTCCACCCACCACTCGGTGCCCGGCACCTTGCCGGCGAGTTCCTTCAGCGCGTCGGGACAGTACTTCCCCTCATAGTCAATCACCACGTTCTCCGTGCCGTCCACGCGGCCCACCTTCCAGTCGGTCACACCGCCCATGCCGTCATTGATCGACTTCACGATCAGCGCCACGTGCTCACGCGGCGGGGCCGTCAGCGTGAACACCGGCTCCGGGTCGCCGTCCACCACGTTCAGGACGAGGAATCTCTTTATCAGGCTCTCGATACCGTAGAACTTCACGTCGTATTTCCACTCCTGCGTGCTGCGCTCCTCCGGAAGGTAACGCTCCTGGAGCCAGTAGCGCTCGCCGCAGAAATCCACGTAGTCGTTCACTTCCAGTGCCACATATTCGTACAGGGTGAAGGAAAGCGTCAGCACGTTGTCCGACTGGATCGCCTTCACCTGCGTGGAGCTGTCGTCCGGGGAAAGGACCGCCTTCGCCTGCCTGCCTCTGTCATATACCGTTAAAAGCATCTTTGAACGTCGTTTGAATGGGGTTAAATGATCGGTTCGGGTTCACGGAACTTCACCTTGAAGCGACCGGCCTGTACGCCCTCCGTCCAGAGGTAGGTCAGCGGCGTGAAGCCGGAACATTCCAGGTAGTGTACGCGCAGCGTCAGGTCCAGCTGCGGAAGATACAGCGAGAGCCAGCCTTTGTCGCCGGTTTTCAGGAAGGAGATGAAGGACATGTATCTCTCCAGCCACTCCCTTTTGGTCGGGGCGTAAAGGGCAAAGGTCAGCGTGATGTCGCGCGCTTCATTGACCACAGTCAGTCGGTCGGAATATTTCTCCCCGTTCTCCTCGCGTATGTCCACGGCGGTGTGCGCTTTCGTCCTGCTCGCGGTAAGGATGGCCTTCAGGTTGTCACGCCCGCCATGCTTCTCTTCGGTCAGGAATACGCCGTACTCCGTCCAGATATCGGTGCCGTTCACAAGGAACAGGCCGCCCATGATTGGTTCCATGCTCATGATGATTTCATTCTTAGTCCGTCACGTATGATCCGTTTTATATCTTCCCTTATCTCGCCGAGGAAACCCGCGCTTTTACCGGTGTTCTCCGCGATCTTCGCCAGGTGCCCCTCGGCGCTGGCCATGCGGCCAGCCACGTCCTCGGTCTTCTCGTCGATGCTCACCCAGTGGTTCAGCCCCGAGGTGAACATCCCCTCCAGCTTCGTACCCTGGTCCTGCGACATTGCCGAGAAGCTCCCGGACTTGCCGCTCTGCGTCGTGGACTTTCCCTCCTCCGTGATCCCGGCCGCGTCGAACAGGGCGTCCTTCTCCGCCTGCGCGGCGCTGAAGATGTCCTGGTATTTCCGGCGCAGCTCGTCGGCCTCCCTTTCCGAAAGGACGCCGTCGCTCATGAACTCCGCGAAGACCTCCTGCCACTTCTTCAGCTCGTCCGAATAGGTGCCGTCAACGACGGACTTCAGGATGGCGTTCTCCAGAAACCCGTCAACGCTCGCGATCACGTCCTCCGAACCCGTCTCGAAGTCCTTCAGCAGCTCCTTCATGCCGCTCTTGATACCCTCGAACGACGTGTCCGTGATCGCCTCCTGCCACTGCTGCTGGAGTTCCAGCAACGTGTTCGCGTCGGAAACGTACTCGTCCAGCCACTCCGACTGGTCGTACTTCCCGCCGTGTATCTTCTCCCAGATGTCCGGAAGCTCCTGCAGTCTGGCAAGGTCCTCCGGGGAGAGGCGCCACAGCGCGCCCATGTCTCGTACGGACTTGCCCAGGTAGGAGGAGATACGGTCCCAGTCGCCGCCGCTCATCGCCTTACCGATATAGTAGTTGTTCGAGTGGTGCGAGCTGTGGTACCCCATTTTCGCCTCCAGCATCTGGCGGTCGTTCTCGATCTTCTCCCGCTGCTTCTCGTACGCGCTCCGGTAGTATTCCGTGGACTGCGCGCCGCCGGAGTTCTCCATCTCGTCCGTCAGCTTCTCGATGGCCGTGGTCAGGTACTTGTTCGATTCGGTCAGGCGGTCCACCAGCGCGTTCACCTCCCTGGCGTTGCCATGCGAGGAGAACAGCCCGAAGGTCACCGTGTCCAGGATGTCGCGCACGCCGTAGAAAAGCGAGCCGCCGATCTGCGTGAAGAGCTCCCCGGAAAGGATGTTCTCCAGGATACCGTTCACCGCGCCCAGCACCGAGTCGAGGATGCCGCTTACCAGCGTGCCGATTCCTTCCTTCAGCACGTCGAGGATGGAGAGCACCGCCGCGATGATCTGCCCGATGATGCCCCCGCTACTGAACGTTTCGGCAAGGGTGCTGCCCACCGTGCCCATCACGCCGCCCATGTTCTTCGTAGCATCGCCCAGTTTGCCCAGCCCCTGGGCCACGCCGGCAAGGGAGCCGGATTTCAGGCTCTGGAGACCTTCGGCAAGACCGGTAAGGGACGCGACGGCGTTCGTGCTGGACGTGCGCAGGTCCTGGGCCGCCTTGTCGTTCGCCTCTGTCAGGGTGACCACGCCCGCCGAGGCGGTGTCGAAAGCCTCCCGGGTGGTGGCGACCAGTTCCTCCGCCTCCTTCATGGCGGCGGGGTCGCCGCTTTCCGTGGCTTTCTTCAGCTTGTCCTGGGCGGCGGTCAAGGCGTCGGCGGCGGCCTTCTCCCTCTCCTTGGCCTCCGTCAGTTCACGCAGCGTCGTCTGGTAGGCGGCAAGATCACGGGAAACGTCACGGAACATGTTCCGGTTAATACCACCCGCGCTCCGGTCCTCCAGCTTCGCGATCAGTTCGCTGATCACCTGCTTGTCCTCGGCGTTCGCGTCCCGGTACTCGTCGGAGGCGGCATATCTCCTCAACTTTTCCAGCGTGGGACGCAGCTGCTCCTCAAGCAGCCCCCCGAAATTGCCGAAAAGCCCGTCCCAGTCGATATCCGCCTTCAGGCTGGCAATCTCGGCGGCGGCCGTCTCTTCTTTCTGCTGGCGGCCGAGGCGCAGCACCTCGCCATAATTGCCCGCTTCCTGCGCCTTGCGGATTTTCTCGGCGTATTCCTGGGCAATAGCCAGCTTCTTCTGCTGGTATGTCCCGTATTCCTTCAGGTAGTCGAGCATCGACTGGCGGGCGGCATCGTTCTCCTCCCTGGTCACCTTTGCCAGGTCACCGTCACGGGCCGCAGCGGCCTTCTCACGCGCCTCCTTCAGGGAGGATTCCTGCCCGTCGGTCAGGCTGCCCTTCTGCGCGTCCCGCCACTTCTTCTCCTGGGCGGCGAGCTCGGCGATCTCCTTGTCATAGTTCAGACGGATCTGGCGGCGGCGCTTCTCGCCGCTCTCCTTCAGAAGGTCGATCTCCGACTGCCGGTTCTTCATCTGGAGCTTCAGAAGTTCCGAGGCGCGCTGCTCTTCCGACTGTTTCTCCTTCTTGGCGGCATTAGGGTCGGGCTTCGTATGACCGCCAAGCCCGGAACTCTTGGCGAGCTCGACGGATTTCTGCATTTCAGCCTGCGCCTTCTCCAGCCATTCGTCACGCTCCTTTGTCAGACGATCCACCTCTTCCTGTTTCAGCCAGCGCCCGTTGTTGTTCCCCTTGTAGGAAGCATTGGAGGAGAAGAAACGGTCAACCTTGCCGCCGTAACCCCACCAGGTGTCATAGTCGCTTTCCGGTTTGGCCTGCGCTTCAGCCACTTTGGCGTCAAGCTCGACCGCCTTGTTCACCATGCTCTGGGCCTTGGCCTGGAGGAAAAGCATCTGGATATAGGCGTCGCTCCTGCTGATCAGGATGTCATACCACTGGGCCAATGTGTCATAATAGCCGAAAGTCTCGCCGTACTTGCTGTTAAGTTCCTTGACCTTCGCCTTCTCCTCCTCCCTCGTGCCGGTGAACTCCTTCAGGCTCGTCAGCGTGCTCCCGATCTCGAAACGGGTCTTGATCATCTGTGCACGACCGTCGGACTCGATTTTTACCATTTCCCGGGCTTTCTCCGCCGCTTTCTCCTGCGCGTCCGAGTATCTGTCCCAGGCAACGACAAGTCCCGTGACAACGGCCGAAAGCCCCAGCGTAAGCGTGGCCATCAGGGCCTGCGCCGCACCGGTGGAGATACCCAGGGCGACGGCCAGACGGGTATTGGCGGCCGTCAGCAGGTTCTTCATCTTCACGACCGTCACCAGGCGGAAAGCGGAATCCTTGTTCAGGGTATTGAACACCTGCTGGAGCCCCATCGTGATGGCCATCACGCTCTGCACGCGGGTCTGTATCCTTGCCAGGTTCTCGTTCTCCGAGGCGAAAAGAGACAGCGCGCCGGTGGCGGTGGTGAACAGCCCGGCAAGGCCGCTCACGCCGGACATGAAGCCCTGGAGGTTCGCGTCATCGTTCGAGAGGATTTTCGTCTGGGTGTTCAGGTCGGCCAGCGTGTCGGAAAGGAGCGCAGCTTGCCGCGCCATCTTCCGGTACTCCTCGGTATCCTGTTTCCCTTCCAGGCGTAGGCGGGCCATGCTGTCCTGGAGCTCGCGCAGCTGCATGGAAAGACGTTTGCTGCCCGCACGTGTCTTCTCCTGTTCCGCCTGGAGCCCGGAAAGGACGCCCTTTTCCTCCTCAAGCGCCTTCTTCGCGGCGTTCAGTTCATCCAGGGCGGCCACCTTGGCCTTCCCGGGAGCGGCCCCCTGGTAGGCTTTCTCCAGCGACTTGATGTCGCTTTCAATCTGCCCGATGGCTTCCTTCTGTTCCCGGATCTTGTCGGTCAGGCTCTTGCTACCGGCCGCGGCGCGTTCTTCCTCCAGGGAGATACGTTCGTATTCCTTACGGAGGTTCCGGACGCTTTTCTCCGCCTCGCGGTGTTCCTTCTCGAGCCCTTCAAGGGCCGCACGCTCTTCTTCCAGAACCTTGCGGCAGGCTGTCACATCGGCGGCAAGTTCTGCCTGTGCCGGCCCCGGCTTCATGTTCTGGAGCTGCGTTTCCATCCGGTGCAGGTCGGAACTCACCCGGTCGATGACCTTCCTCTGCTCCTCAATCCGCGCGTTGATGGCCTCGGCCGCCTTGCCGGCCTTCGAGGCAAGGATATCCACGGCAAGGCCGGCCTTGTCAAGGCCGCCGCTCAAGTGGTCCTTCATCAGGAATTCGATTTCTACGGGCTTCATCGTTTACAGTTCTAAATTGCTTTGAAAAAAATTCACTATGTCACCGGCTTCACGGGCGGCGGATTCCGGATCGACCTCACCCCGGGAGGTATTTTCAGGATCACCGGATTTCACCCGGCGGCGGACATAACGCGGGGCGTCAGACAGCATCAGGACGAGTGTCTGGTAGTTCACCTTCTCCAGGATGTACTCCACCGTCCAGCCCGTGGCGCTCGCGATGTTCCAGATAAAACCGAAGGGGCTATGGGAACCTTCGAACTCGGTCCTTAACTCCCCTTCCTTCCTTGGCTCAGTCTCAACTTCATCGGGTTCGCCCGGTCGATCGAGCTGATAATACGCGTAAAAGCCTCGCTGCCCAGCAGGCTGATGAACGTCTCCAGGGCACCCATGAAAAAGCGGTACTCCACCGCCTCACGAAGGAACCACGCCACGGGGCGGACCAGAAGACGCCGGCTCACCGGGCCCTGGCAGAGCGTCAGGGCGATCATGCGGGAGACGGTGGCACCGTGACGGGCCATGAACTCCAGACGCTCGCACCCCGTCATGGCGGAGACCTCCTCGGGGGAGACGCCCATCGAGAGGTAGAGCCTCACGACACGTATCAGGCCGCCAAGACGCGGGCGGCGCATGGTCACGCGCCAGCGCACGGGACGCTTCATGAAAGGAAGGCGCCACTCCTTCAGCGGAAGGGAGACGCCCAGGTCAAGCAATGCCTCGGACGCCTCCCCCTGCACCTTTCTCGCTTCACGGTCGTCCATACGCTACGCCGCCTCCGTGTCGCTGATCTCGTACGGGGCGCTGCCGTCCGACGGCTTGTTCACCTTCAGCTGGCACTCGATCTTCGACACCTCCGTCAGCGTCAGCTTGCCGCCAAGGTTCGCCAGGATCGTGCCGTTCGGGATGGTCATCGTCTGGCCGCTCACGAACTTGACGGTCCACTTGCCGGAAAGCTGTACCAGCTCTTTCGGGGCCTTCCAGCCCGTGTAGTCCTCAGGATCGCCGACAAGCTCGCCGCCGAGCACGGACTTGAGGTTCTTGTAGTCCAGCTGGATCAGGTTGAACGTCGGGGATATGATGCCGTTCTTCTGCAGCAGCGTCAGCACCGGGGCGTCCGGGACCTGCTCGGCCTCGACATCCACACTCTCCGGCTTCGTGCCGCCCCAGTCCCAGCTGCCCTTCTCGATCCAGCCGATGGTGTCCTCGCCGAACTTGACGACGGCTATGCCGTAGATGAAATTCTTGTTCTTTTCCATTTTCGTCTCTTGATTAAAAGGATTGATACTATGCCGGATGCCACACCGGCGATAAAGGCTGTTAAAGCGGTTCTAACGGGGTTAAAACGCCGTCTGGACTCCGTCCCGGAGACCTCCGCGGCACTCGCGGTGTCAGCCCGGACACGTGCCAGCTCCTCCTCGTACCAGAAGACCAGCCGCTGGAGGCTGTCGCAGGAGGCCTCCGCCACGATATTGCCGGAAGCGTCGTTCCGCAGCGTCAGGCCCGCATGCCCGTTCCTGACATGGTAGGACGAACCGGGGGGAAGCTTACGGAGGCTGTCCGGGGGAACCGTCAGGCTCACCGCCGATGCCGGAATCCCCGCCATCACCAGGCCACGGCGCGCGGATCTTGCGCTGTCGGCGAACGCCGCGCTCTCCGCCCTCGTCACGCTCCGGGTCTGTTTTCGGGAGCTCGCGCAGCTCATGAAGCACAGGGCAGTCAGCACGGTGGCGACAGTCATTGGCGCCGTCAATCGCCTTGCGAAGACGCGCCATCTCTCTTCTCGTAGCACTCAGTTCTTTCTTTAAGGGTTCAACGATGTTCTCGATCAGGATGCGCGTGGCGTGCTCCGTGTTGTCTATCCGCACGGTCTCTGCGTCGGCTTTCGCCTTTTCCGCTTCCGCCTTCGCCTTCCTGACCGTGGGGCCCAACGTTACAAGGGCCGTCAGAGCGGCCAGAAGGCCGCCGCCGAATAACCAGTTCAGGAGTACGCTCGTGTCCATGATCACCTTTCTATGATTGTCTGATACCTATCGAGACAAGCCATTCCTGCACGTCGAAACTCGGGCAGGCCTTGGCCGCCAGTTCGTTATGGCCCACGATACGCACGTCCGGGAAACGGCGGTGGAAGTCCTTCACGTACTTCTCAAGCGCACGCTTCTGGCACGCCGTGCGCGTGTCCTTCGGGGTCTTGCCGTCCTTTCCGCACCCGCCGGCATACACGACGTGGCGGCTCACGGAATTATAGCCGGCCACGCCGTTGGTGATTTCCCAAGGGTCCACGTTCGCGTCCTCGTTGTTGTCCACCAGGCGCTCCACGCCGCCATTCAGGTGGAACAGGTCGGTATAACCCACCTGTTTCCAGCCGCGCCCGCCCTTTGATACCGGGTTTGTGTGCCAGGCACGAATCTCCGCGCCGCTCACCTCACGGCCCTCGGGGGTCGCCGTGCAGTGGATCACAAGATACTTCAGCTTTCCCATAATCCGCACTTTTTAAACGGCCTCCGACGCCTGGGCCTGCGTCACGGTCACCGTCATTGTCACTTCACTGCCCGAGATGCCCACCGTCACGTGCCCCGTGCGCTCCGCTCCGGTATCGTTGGCCGTGCGGGTGAACGTCACCCTGTTGCCGGAGGCCGCCACGATCAGCCAGTCAGCGTCACTCTCCGCCGTCACGCCGGCACCGTTGGAGGTGGCGTACGTGCGCGTGCTGCTCCCGGCCTTGTCATCAACAGACAGGCTGTCGGCGCCGCTCAGGGTCGGGGCGGCGGGCTTCGCGCCCTTGTCGTAGCCGCTCATCATCACCGCTCCGGCATCCTCTTTCTTGGGCATGCAGATGAAATAGTGGCGGAAGTTGATCTTGTTGCGCTGGTATTCCGGATCGGTCTCGGCGGCACTGTAATACATCTTCGTCGAGCCGGTGGCCTTGAACACGCGCTGGGTGTAGAACGCGAAGGAGCACTGGAACTCGCCGGCTGAGGCAGTGGCACCGAGCTCCTTCTTCTTTCCGGCAGTGGTGTACAACGGGTTGTTCGCGAACTCGTAGATGTCAAATCCGTACTGGCGTCCCACCGTACCGTCTGTGCGGTTGATGTTGTACTGCTCACGGAAGCTCTGCGATTCGCCCAGCAGGTCGTTCACATGGTCGGAACACAGTACCAGACGACGCCCGGCGGCGGGAACGCCCAGTTTGTCCAGAGAACGTTTGAGCTCGATGAGATCGGCCATGCGCATCTTCAGGCGACCGGTCTGTTCGTCCCTCTCCCCGGTGGTTTTCAGTACAGGGGTCTTGGCGGTGTTCTCCTTGGCGCACATGGCATGGGCGGACTTGGCGAACTTGGCGTCGTTGATGGCGTTGCCGTGGCTCTCCTTCACACGCGACATCTTGTCGTAACTGATCGCGTACAGCTCGTCGTCGGTAATGGGAGTCACCTTCGTCTGGAACTTGTCGAGGCTGATGGTCAGGTCGGCGTCATCCAGCGCCTGGAGGTCGATCGGGTACGTGGTGTTGTTCACCAGCACGTCCGGGTCCACCCCCACGTCCACCAGGTGGATCACATCGTTGTTCACCAGCGAGGAACTGTCGGGAATACCGTCCAGCCATGTCGCCTCCAGACCGCGGCGAAGGTATTTCACCAGCTCACCCGTCCAGATTTCCTTGTACACACCGGCGCGCAGGATACCCGGCTCCACCGGAAACGCGCCCACAACGGCGGCCACGGCATTCATGCCCAGCGCCGACAGGGCGGAGGGAATGCCGCAGACCGCACCGAAAACGGCCCCGGTCACACTGTTCAGCAGCAGGGCCATGCAAAGTGTCAATACTTTTCTGTTCATTTTCTTTTCTGTTTTTAAAAGGTTTGACTTCAAATCTCGCAATCCATGCCGTACTCGGCCTTGTAAAGTTTCCGGTACTCGGCAGGCTGTTTCTCGCGCATCTCCTCCAGCTTGTCAACCGGGACATCGGAGAGCTTGCCGTAGGTGACAGGCTGTGTGCCCGTGGGGGCGCCACCCTGGTGCCCGATGACCGAACTGAGCCGCACCTGCGGGGACATGGCGGCGAAGGTCTTCTCCAGCTCTTCCGCGCCGATCTTCTTGCCCAGATCGATGAACTGCTGTTTCCTGTCCTCACCGATGCGTTTCTCGCTCACCGCCTTCTCAACCGCGGAGGTGACGCGGGCCAGCTGCAGCGCGTCGTTTTCCGAACGCAGGCGGTCGGCTTCCTCCTTCGAGGCCTTCAATTCCGCCAGGCGGGAATTGATTGTCGCTTCATCAGCCGTTTCCGGCAGGCCCAGCGACAGGGCCAGAATTTTCTGATCCATAAAATTTTGATTTTTGGGTTTGTTATCCAATAGCGGCAGGGGACACTCGCCGTCCCTGCCGAGCTCTATCCTCACGCCGCCCCTGGTCAGCACGATGGCGTCATCGTTGGCGCCGATATCCACGACGGACACCTCGGTGAGCTTGCTGCGGGTAATGGTCGGACGGGTCTGACCCTGGACAAGATGCTCCCCGCTGTCGCTCACTTCAAGAATGTCTATCCCCACGCTCACCATCCGGATGCTGCCGAACTCCCACTGTTTCTTGCGGCGCCGGCTCAATTCGGACGCCCCGTCAAACACCGGCTCGCCGGTGATCTCGTCACCCTCCACCTTCACATCCTTCATATAACCGATCACATTGCCGCGCTCGTGCATGTCCAGCAGCACCGGGTTGCGGCAGTACTGCCCGATGTCCATCCCTTCAGTCAGCACACGGAAACCGTAGCTGTTCAGGGCGCTGTTTGAAATCCGTACTCGTTTGCCCATTTCTCTTTTCTGATTTTTCAGGTTTCACGCCGCAATATTACAGGTGAAAGGAGCCGACCTCCAAAAAAGTATGAAACGGTTGCACACTTCTATGAAAGCGTTTCAGCGTTTTTTGGAAACCCCGCACGCACGGACGCAACTTTGCCCGTGATTCAGAACTTTTATACACATTCTTATGAAGAAGGAAGAGATCGAAAAGAAGAAATCGCTGGCAAGGGCGCTGTACCTTTCCGGCATGGAACAGAAGGAGACCGCCGAAAAGGTAGGGGTCTCGGCGGTCACCGTCTCCAAATGGTGCGCCGAGGGGAAATGGAAGGAGGCAAGGGCGGCGAAGAACATCACCCGCCCCGAACTGGTGAACAAGCTGCTGCTGACCATAGACAGGCTCATTGAGCAGGTGAACGCGTCAGAGGACGCCACGATGATCGCAGGGCTCGGGGACAAGCTGGCAAAACTCTCGGCAGTCATCGAGAAGCTCGACAAGAAGGCGAACGTGGTGGACGCCATCGAGGTGTTCATGGCATTCTCCAAGTGGCTCGAATACCGCTCGCAGACGGACCCCGAACTCACACCGGACCTGATCAAGGCCATCAACCGCTACCAGGACAAGTACATCGTGGAAAGCATGGGGGCAAACCTGGGAGGACAGTGACATGGCGACGCAGGCGGAAATCAAACAGAGATACGCCCAGTGGCAGGAACACTGCAAGCGCATCCAGTCACTCACAGACCTTTCCGGCCTCTCGCACGAGACTGCCGTACAGAAGGAGAAACGCATCAGAAGGCTGCAAAACGACTACTCGGCTTTCTGCGAGTACTATTTCCCGCACTTCCTACAGCCCCGTGACAAGGTGACCGGGGAGGTCATCCGGACCATACACAACGCGCCGTTCCACAATGCGGCGGCGATGAAGGTCAAGGGCACGCCCAACCTGAAAGCCGTGTTCAAATGGCCGCGCGGACATGCCAAGTCCACCCATTTCGACATATTTATCCCGTTATGGCTCATGTTCCAGCCCAAACGGCTCATCAACTTCATGGTGGTGGTCGGCAAATCGGAAGACAGCGCCATCCGGCTGCTCGGAGATATACAGGCCGAACTGGAATACAACCAGCGCCTCATAGCCGACTTCGGGGAGCAGAAAAGTGCCGGGGAATGGTCGGAAGGGGAGTTCACATCACGCCAGGGCGTCAAGTTCCTCGCCTGCGGACGGGGACAGTCACCCCGCGGGCTCAGGGAGCGGGAAGCACGTCCGGACTACATCGTCATCGATGACCTGGACGACGACGAACTCTGCCGGAATGAAGCGCGAGTGAAAATACTGACAGACTGGGTGAAGGAAGCACTTTTCGGGGCACTTGACGTAGGACGCGGACGATTCATCATGGTGGGAAACCTCATTTCAAAGAAATCGGTACTGGCAAATATCGCCGCATCCAAGGGCGTGCATGTGTCCGAAATCAAGGCGGTGGACAAAAACGGGGAACCCGTATGGAAAGAGAAGTGGACGAAGGAGGAAGCACAGCAGTACAGGGATTTCGTCGGCTACCGGGCATGGGAGAAGGAGATGATGCACAACCCCATCACTGACGGGACCATCTTCAGGGCGGAATGGATACGTTTCAAAAAGGTGCTGCCGCTCTGGAAATACGACATGCTCGTATGTTACACCGACCCCTCGTTCAAATCCACGACAGCCAATGACTACAAGGCATCGCGCCTCTGGGGAAAGATCGGGACGGAGCTCCACCTGATAGACTGCTATGTCCGCCAGGACAGCGTCACGGGAATGGTACGCTGGCTGTACAACCTGTACGAGGACCTGCCCGAAGGCGTGGCACCCAGCTTCTTCATGGAGGCGAACTTCCTCCAGGATACCATCCTGGACGAGTTCACCGAAGAAGGCAACCGCAGGGGGTACCAATTGCCGATCAGCGGGGACTACCGCAAGAAACCGGACAAGATACAGCGCATAGAGGCCGTCTCGCCGCTATGGGAGCGCGGGTTCATATTCTACAACGAGGCGCTCAGGGAAAGCCCTGACATGCAGGTGGGCATCGAGCAGACACTGGCACTCGAACGGGGAAGCCGGATACATGACGACGCGCCGGACGCTGACGAGGGTGCCATCTGGATACTACAGAGGAACACAAGGGAACAGAATTACAAACCGAGGCTCGGCAGACGCCGGAGAGCCTCAAAAAACAGCTGGTGACAATGAAAGGACTCATAAAAAGAATGTGGTTCGCATGGAGATACAGGCGGGCCGTGAAGAAGGCGGTCAGGATGGCAGACATGACCGGACTGAAGTATTACGTGATATATATCAACAAAGGGCTCAAGGTGGTACCCAAAAAGACCGTCAAGGAGCTCGTGGCAAGACACCGCTTCAAGAAGGGCGTGACGGTGGCGGACATAGAGAAACGGGCGCTCTTCGTAACCAGATAAAGGAAGGAGGAGGGCATGTTTATCACTGAAGAGGACTACCGGGTGGTTGTCGGGGAAAACGCGCTGAAAGTCATCTCGCGGACCAGTGCGGAGAACCGGACAAACGCCGAGCATGAGGCACAGGAGGAGATAGCCTCGTACCTACGGCCAAAGTACGACTGCCCGGCAGTGTTCGCCGCCGAGGGGGAAAAACGCAACAGGCTCATCGTCATGTTCACCTGCGACATCGCGCTGTACCACATGGCGGCGTCACTGCCGCAGAATATGGGAATAGAAATACGCAAGGAACGTTACGAGAGGGCCGTCAAGTGGCTGGAGGGGGTACAGGCCGGAAAGATAGTGCCGGACCTGCCCGTCCTCACGGACGAGAACGGGGAGATTGCAAACGGATCATTCATCTACGGCTGCCAGAAAAAGCAGCGGTACAACTGGTAAGGCTATGGGATTTTTCAAGGACATAAAGAAAAGGTTCGCAGGCGGGGACCATGTGCTGCGCACAAAGTACGGGGATTTCAACCTCGCCAGGGAAAGCGACCGCAAGAAGGTCAAGAAACTGGTGGTCGAGCTCCAGCGGACCACCGACGCGCTCACGCGCAAGGACATACAGGACTGGAGAAACGCGTGGCAGCTGGCAATCAACGTGGACAGCCCCAACCGGGCGGCACTCTATGACATATACCGCGACGTGGAGGTGGACCTGCACCTTTCCGGGTGTATCGAGCAGCGCAAGGGGTTTGTAATGGCGCGGACCTACAAGATTACGGACCAGCAGGGCAACGGACAGGAAAAGGCTTTGCATTATTTCAACCAGGAATGGTTCCTCCAGCTCATGGGGTACGCGCTGGACTCCATATACTGGGGACACTCGCTCATCGAGCTCGGGGAGGTCACCACTGACGGGGACGGTTGCCCGTGCTTCGACGGGGTGACGCTCATCCCCAGAAAACATGTCATCCCCGAATACAGGCGGGTCATCACCGACCTCGGGCAGGACTGGACGACAGGAATAGAATACCGGAAACCGCCGTTTACCGAGTGGCTCATAGAGGCGGGAAGCCCCGACAGCCTCGGGCTGTTCCTCAAGGCCGCCACGCAGACCATACCGAAGAAGAACGCGCTCGCCTTCTGGGACACCTTCGCCGAAATATTCGGGATGCCCATGCGCATCGCAAAAACAACGACCAGAGACGAGAAGGAACTGGCCAAGATGGAGAAGATGATGGACAGTATGGGTGCCAGCCTGTGGGGCGTGTTCCAGCAGGGAACGGACATCGAGGTGGTCGAGAGCACGAGGGGCGACGCCTTCAATGTCTATGACAAACGCGTGGACCGGGCAAACTCCGAGCTCTCCAAACTCGTCATCGGGCAGACCATGACCATCGAGGACGGATCCAGCCTCTCGCAATCGGAAACGCACCTGGAAGTATTCGAGAACCTCGTGGAGAGGGATTGCAGGATGCTGAAAGACATCGTGAACAACCAGCTCATACCGCGCATGGCAAAGCACGGGTTTCCGGTGAAGGGGATGCGCTTCGAATGGGACGACTCGGTGGACTATACCCCCGAACAGCAAAAAGCGTACGAGGAGATGGTGCTGGCCAACTATGAGGTGGACGGGAAATACTTCGAAGGGAAATACGGGATGCCGGTAGGGGAAAGAAGGCAGCAGGCGGCTCCCGCACTACCCGGGAAGGAACCGGAAGATGACGGTAAGGGCACAAAGGACGGGAAGAAGAAAGCCGGAAATATGCGACCGTCCCGTTTTTTCGACTGAGCCCCTCCGACTACGAGGGGCTCCATGAAAGATACGCCCGCTTGACGGGGAACATGACGGCACAGCTGGAAGCCGGAAGGGAGGAACGCATCCGGGAGATACGGCGGGAGCTCTCCTCGCTGTTCGACGGGATGATGCAGACACTCTACAAGCTGGAGGGTTCCCAGTTACGTATCGAGGTGCTTGAAACGCCGAAGATGAGGGGGTTCACGGAAGCACACGCTGCAGCACTCGACTCGTCGTTCCAGAAGGTGGAGATGACGGACACGATGCGGCGCAGGCTCCAACGGTCCGACTACGTGTTCTCCGGGATGAAAACCTTCCATGAACTGAACGAGGCATTCCCCTCGCTGTTGGACGAGAACGGCGAAAGAAAGTCGTTCGAACGCTTTCTGAACGATGTCCGGAAGATAGACGAGACATACAACTCGAACTACCTGCGGACGGAATACAACTTCGTGCAGGCATCGGCCGAAATGGCGGCCAAATGGGAGAGGTTTATCCGGGACGGGGACCGTTACCACCTGCAATACCGCACAGCCGGCGACGACAAGGTACGTCCCGAGCACGCGGAACTCCACGGCATAACACTGCCACCCGGCGACCCGTTCTGGGAGGAGTATTTCCCGCCAAACGGGTGGAACTGCCGCTGTGACGTGGTGCAGGTACGAAAGTCCAGATACCCGGCAACACCGGCGGACGAGGCAAGAAGACGGGCCGAGAGCGTGTTCGGGGACGGGAAAAGCGAGATGTTCCGGTTCAATCCCGGGAAGCAGGAGAAGGCGGTGCCCGACTACAACCCCTACACCATACGGCAGTGCGGCAGCTGCGACCTGGCAAAAAAGGCGGAGCTGGCAAAAAAGATACCGGAGAACGAGCTGTGCGCCGCGTGCAGGATTGTCAGGGAGATGGCCAGGGCTGACGCCAGGACCACACGACACAAGGCGAAGGCACTGCAAGGGACCACGGTCACGAACCCGGACTTCCCGCACAAAATAACACTTTCCGGACGGAGCATAAAGGAATGGACCAACCAGCCGTTCAAACACTTCGAGGCGAAGAACCGGATGCTGCTCGATATCGCATCCGTACTGGCGAAAGCAAAATACCTGGGAGCCACACGGTACCACAAAAGCGATGACGTCAGGCTATCGCATATATTCGAAACGGAAGTGCACGGGGAAAAGGCATGGATCATCGTAAGGGAGTACAACTGGGGGGAATATATCCTGCACAGCATATCAGACAGTCCGGAGATACTGGAACATCTGGATAAGAAACGGCGTCCGGGGCAATCTTCCGGAACTACAATCCGGCACTGAACCCCCGACGCCAAATAAAAAAACGGCAAGAAGCCCCATACTGCCCGGAATACAATCCGGCGCGGTCGCTTCCAACCGTTTCGATGGCAAATATACGAATAATCCGCCACTTGCAAGCAAAAGGGCGGATTATTTTTTTCAGGCATCCAGCCGGCGGAACGCCACGCACTGGTAAACCTCAATGCTCTCCATGATGTCCTCATGGTTGTGGTTCGTCTGGCTCTCCACCAGGTCAAAGCAGGTGAACGTCTCACCCTCCATGCAGGCGAGCGCCTCATGGATCTTGTCCAGCAGGTCGAACACCTGCAGGGCTTCCTCGCGGAAGGGGCTGGCGTCTGACGCCGAACCGGACCAGTCCGTGACAACGTGCAGTTTCACCACAGGCTCGGCGCGGTACTCGACACCGCTGACAATGGCGTTCCACCGGATCGGGCAGAACTCCACGAAAACAGCCGGACGGGACCAGCCCTCCTCCTGCTCGATGAACTCGACGTTATGGTTCCAGAGGTCGATGTGCCTGACAGCCCCGCCGTCCACCTCCTTCAGACGCTCGCGGAGCATGTTGTAAAGTTCCTTTCTCATTTTCTGTTTATTTCAAAATCAACACTGAAGTATTCCGTTATATTCTCCTCGATAATCTCACGCACGGCCCGCTCCACCTCGGGGGATGTTCCCAGAAAACGGCGGCGGGGAATTTTAATGGTCTTGCCCACTTTCATGAGCGCCAGCACTTTCCAGAACTCCGCCTCGGATGACAGCCGGACGGTACGTTTGTCCTTGCGGGGGCTACCGTCCTTCCTGCGCCCGAAAGCCCCGGTGGCGGCATAGTACTTCGCCCAGAAAAAGCGCTTCATCTTCGCCGTCACCACAATCTCGCCGCCGTCGTTATGGATGGCCGCGTAAGGGAGCGTGGTGTAGAAGGTGATGCTGTTCTCCGTCGTACGGCTCTGGATGCTGCGCCGGAGCGCGCCGCTGTCAACCAGGATATGCCCGCCGGGACGGGTGGGACTCCGGCGGCGCGCCCATGCCTCGGAGAAGAAGGCCTGACGCTCGAAATTACGGTTGAACTCGTCACCCAGCTCCACCCGCAGGTCGTTCAGGATATGGCCGATAATGATCTTCACGTCCTTGTTCATGGCATGCCTATTCAATGCGTACCCTCCCGGTGTACTGGTTTCCCCGGAACTTCATCCCTTTGGTGAAGCCGCCGGGATATCCCAGCTCTTTGCTCCTCGCGTTCGCAAGCAACAAATGTTCCCGGCTAAGGGAAGCTACAAAACCTTTGTCCTTTTCCAGTCCCATCTCTCGGGCTTTTCGAGTGACGCTGCGTTCGGAAACACCGAGCATTTCAGCCAGCTCCCGGTTGAGGGTATTGTGATAGTGACGACGCATGATGGAAAGCATATTGCCGTTCCAGAAGATACGGGTGGAATATCCCTTGTGCTCGACCAGCCGGCCCAGCGTTCGGTGCATGAAAGTACCGTCGGCAACCTTCCGGTGCTTGCGGTACTGTTCACGCTTGTAGGACAGGACGCACTCATGACACCAGGAACTGCGGCGGCCGTTCTTCAACGGGTAGAACTCGCGCAGCCACAGCCTGCGCCCGCAATGGGGGCACACACGTTTACGCGCCTTCCTGACTGTATTCTCACTCATGGCAGGCGGGCTGTTTGTTACGGGAAGCCTCCAGGACCGGAAGGTTCGTCTCCGTAGGGATATACACCACCGTCTTGTCATTCAGGCTGCTCTGCTGACGTACCCAAAGATACTGTATATATGTCGGGGTAAGGCTGCCGTTCTCGATGCGGATGGCCTCGGCGGCACCCTTGGCACGTTCCACCTCCGCCTGCGCGTTCAGCTTCTCGGCCTCCAGGTTCGCCTTCGCCTCCTCGATCCGGATCTTCCGGTTCTGCTCCGCTTCCGCAAACTCGGCCCTTCCCCTCTGTTCCGCAGACCATACACGGTAATGGGGATAACCGAACATCCAGCAGGCGATCAGACCTGCAACAAACAATACTGTAAATAAAAATCCTTTTGAGCTCATAATCTTATTACGGGTTTTACAAAGCCGCCCAAGGCTGTCCGTTATTTCTTCCTTAAATTGGAGGTGATGCAATCCGCCAGCATATAGACAAAAAAAGCTATAAAAATAGCGGCGTCCGCATGTTCCTCCAGAACTTCAAAAAACTCCTTCATATTCATTCCTCACCAAAATTGAAAAACAGCTGCGTGTCTTCCGGCAGGTCGTTACGGGGATCGGCAGAAGCGTTCAGGATGTTATAAAACGTCCTCTCGCTGATACCATACACAGGATATATGTACCGCCGCCAGATCTCCCGGTTAGGAACACCGGTCCTGACATGCCGGTCATATATCCTGTTGATATCAGCCACACGCTTCTGGTAACTCACTCCGTGCCGCTTGCCCATAACCTGCTAATCCTCCACGGGCTTTTCCTTCGGTTTGTAGGGACGGATATCCAGCGCCATCTCCGCGCTGACCGTCACACGGCCGCTGCCTTCACACTGGGGGCAGACCTCCGTCCTGCGGAAGAGCCGCCCCGTCTCGATCCTGCCCGCGCCATGGCAACGCCGGCACAGGGCTACTTTGGGTTCTTTCCTTACCTGCTGTTTCATGTTTACCTGTTTTTGAGATTGTCAATTCCTTTAAGTATTCGCTGTACCCTGATAGCGCACAAGTAGTCAAGAATACGTTCCTTTTCCTCCCTTGTGCACTTATACCGGCTGAAAAATTCAAGTATGTCCATTACTTTCCAGTTTATGATTCCGTCATTCCCAGAGGGATCGGGGTCCAGCTCCCGTTCCTGTCCTTTCGCTCGGCACGGATAAACTGCTTACTCACCTCCGGCTGGTAGGCATCCTCAATAATGCGTACCCCTTCAAGGAACTGCTCGTCGCCGCTCTCCTCGGCGATCTTGCGCAGCTGCACGATACGGCTCGCCTTCAGCGTCCCCTTGGCGTCACGCGAGAGCAGCTTCAGCACCATCGAAACCAGCGCCTTCGTCTTCTCGTCACGGGCCAGGCCGGTGATGTATTCCTTCACGATGGCAATGCCGTCCTCCACCGTATCACGGTAGCCGTCGGTCACGTAGAAACCCAGCGTGATACGCTGGTCACCCTTCGAGTTGGTGAAGGTGTGCGTACGCTGGTCGTCCCTGACACGGTCCCCGAACAGGTCGGACTTCATAGCCAGAATATTACGGAAGTTGTCCAGCACACGCTGTTTACTCTCTTTGATCTGGCCGCTGATGGCGAGCAGCACCGGGATGGATTTCTCGATCTCCTCGTCCACCATCTGCTTGTAGGCCTCACGGTCGGCCTTCTGTTTCTCCTCTCTGGCCTTGCGGGCCTTCTCTCTCCTGAAAGCCTCGAACTCGGCCTTCTCCTCGTCCGTCATGATGACGGCCTGTCTTGTTTCGTCACTCATTGTTCTTGTTTTTAAAAGGTTGATATTTAACATTGGGGGGCATTCGGGTCTATGAAGACATAGGCGATGCCGCCCGGTTCCCTCACGTCTTTCCTCTGCCGGAGCCCTCCCTTGCGCTCGATCGTCCGAAGCTTCACGGAAAGCGCTTCCAGCTCCTCCGGCCCGATACGGGCAAAGGGCTTGCCGGCTATCCGGGGATGCTGGCAGAAATTGTTGACACGCGCCCAGTCGGTGGTATCGACACCCAGACGCTGCATCAGGCGGAGGCACACGCTGCGCCTCCGTTTCAGCTCGTCCTTCCGCCCGGTCAGCTTCTCCAGCCCCTCGCAGCAGGCGTTGTACTCCTCGCGGCTCATCTCACGGAGGCTGTCCGTGCGGTTCCACGTGTACTCCCGTACGATCTGACGTTTGAGATCCTCACGGTCACCCATGCAGGGCAGGTGGTTGAAGCAGGCGTAGAACCTGCGGAAATTCGACACCTTCTGCTTGTTGTCACGGTTCTCACTCATGGCTGTCTATACGGCTTGTTTCAGTTCATATCTGTCCTCCCGAACGGGATGGTATTGACATCCGCCTTTCTCGTGTAGGCCTGCATGAGTGCCATGGAAAGCAGCATATAAACACGGCTGTCGGCCTTGACAGTCCCCGAAATGGCGCCGACAACATACTCACCCTTGCCGGTGATGATCGAGCCGGCTATCTGCTCAAGCCCATCCGGATGGTCCTCACTGGCGGCAACGCTCATAAAAGCACTAAGGCCGTTTTCCTCACAAAAGTTACCCACGTACTGGCAGAGTTTCTTTACCGCCTCTTTCTGTTTTTCTGTAATCATTTCAGTTAAAATTTAATTGTTAATCATTATATGTTGAAATTGCAAAATCTCTTTTTTGGTATTGACTATACATCGTTTCCTCCCAGTCAGCCTCTTCCTCCTCCGGAAGGTCATCCTCCCCGAGCTCTATTTCCTTGCGGTAAATCAGGTACCGCGCCTCCAGGAAGAAGAGGACCACGCGGCGAAGAAATTCCCGGGCGGAAGCGATACCGTGCCTTTCCATGAAGGCGGAGATACGGTCCGGACCGATGGTGTTCGTGCGGATACTCACCAGACGCTGGCGGCGGAAATCTTTCAACGTGCTGCCCTTTATCCCGAGCACGCTTTCAGCGACACGCCCAAGACTTTCGGGGATATGGTAATCAGTACCGCCGTCATCCGATCCCACCAGCAGTTCAGCGGCTGCCGTCAGGATACCTTCCACGCTCATGCGCTGGGCCGAAGCCGTCTCTTTTAGAAACACGTACTGATAGTTGCTCACGTAAGTATGGACCAGGTAACCTTCCGGGCGGCGGAACACCTCTTCAGCGGCGAGTTCCATCGAAAGGTTATTCAGGGTCACGTCGGCACCGCAACAGAAAGCGCACACCAGGCAAACGGCAAGCCGCTGGCGGTTGCCCCAACCACCGGAGGCAATGGCATGTTGCAAGCTGTCAGTGACGGCCGGATCCATCTCAAAAAACAGCACCGCCTTTTCCTGACGGCGGAAAAAGAATCCCATGTCGGGGATACGGTTCATGCAGAGTAGGATGCGCCGGGTAGCCGTGGAGACCTTGCCGCCGTCCGTCATGCGGATGTAGGACTTTACCAGGTGATTCATCACTACGGTCATGTCGGAAAAATGATAGTCGGCAACCTTCCCGCGGAACAGTTCATGAAGCAAAACGGGCAGCTTCACAACATAGTTGTAACACTCCTTTCTCATGGTCGTACCGCTGATGGGGTCCACTCGACGGTTATCACGGCGTCGAGACTGCCGCTGCCCTTACAAACAGGACAATCGCATTTCACACGCTCGCCCGTTTCGTCCTCACCCCAGAACCACCGGTTGCCCCTGCAATAACTGCACACGTGACCGCCAGAGTGATACGTCTCACGGGCATGGACTCCCTCCGCATCCGGGCTGATATAGGCTGGAGCGGTGATTTCGATAATTTCCTTGAACTTGCTCATCCTCGTTAAACTATTTCGTATTGAACACCAAAACCGAACTCCCGCTTTAGACGGGCGATCTGGATAATTTTCATAGGGTTTACCCCCCCCCCGCGTCATCCGCAGGGAAATAAATGACGCGCCCGCGGGTATCACACCGGTAACCCTTCCGGCGGAGCCGGTAGAGAAGGTTCGAGCGCCGTTTTCTCATTCTCTTGTCCATATTATCTTACTTTAAAGGTTGTTGCTTGTCCTTAGAACGCCTTCCTCCCAGACCGTGAAATAACTGCCGGGGTTCTCCGTGGCACGCCCCTGGCAGAAGGCCTTGAACGCCACGACACGGATCTTCACGCCCGCCAGGTAACGGAGACGGACGGCGGCCTTGCCCATCGGCTGCCCCTTGTGCTCCTGGGAGATGAAGATGAAGCTCTTCCGGGGGAAACGCTTGACCAGCGTGCTGACCTGGTCATAGGTCCAACCGGCCACCTGGAAGCTGTCCACGATGATGAAGTGCGGGCTCTTCGGACGTGAGAGGCGTTCCGTCAGCTCCTCCAGCGTGTCGTCAACAACCACCCGGAAACGCCCGCGCATGTCGTCCATGTGGAACCGGATCACACGCTGCTGGAACGACTGGTTCAGCCCCTCCTCGTAGGAAAGGTAGAGCACGCTGTCGTAACCGCACAACTCGTAGGCGAGCTGCATCACGAAGGAGCTCTTGCCGCTGGCCGACTGCCCGCTGATAAACCACAGCTCGTTGATGTCAGGGCAGCCGAACGGGCCGCTCCACCGGGGACCCCACGGGAGGGACTCGTACCTTCGGGCGATGATTTCCCCGGGGCTGTAAGCACGACGGGGAGCCGGCTCCTTTCTTTCCTTATCAGCTGGGCTCTTCATCTTCAGGCGCGCTTGAGTTTTTCTATTTCCGTATAGACACGGCGGAGACCGCCGCCGCTCTTCCTCACGATACGGGCGATGTCAGCACCCGCAGGGGCGTTCACCTGCGCGACCACGCGGGCCTGCTCGTTCAGGAACCGTTCACGCTCCTTGCCGTCGTCAGGGGTGACCCTGCTGTAACGGTCGCCGTAGCGGCTCAACATCTCGGTGTAGCCCACCTTCCGGCACTCGATGGAGCGGTTGATCTTCTCTTTCAGACCGTCGGCACCCATCATGTACCAGGCGCAGCACCGTTCGGTGGCGTTCCAGAGCGCCTTCAGTTCCAGAAATGCCTCGTACTGCAGGTCACCCGCCTCGTCCAGGATGATCAGCGGGGTCTCGATGGAACGCAGGTAGTACACCAGGTCCTCGTACACGTCCGAGTACTGGCCCTTGCTGTCCACGCCGAACTCAGAGGCGATGCGGCGGATCAGGCGCACCTTCGTCTTCACCTGCGAGCAGTCGATGTACACCGCATTGCGGTGGCTCTTCACGTAATAACGCGCCGTGAAGGTCTTGCCGATGTTCGGGATGTCGCAAAGGATCGCCGAAAGACCCGACCGCTGGGAGAACTCCAGCTGGACGGTGATAAAATCGAACGTGGCGGTACGGGCTGGTTTCCACTCCATCTCACCGCGGAGGCTGACGCCCAGACGGCGGGCAATGGTGACCCAGTTCGCGTCACTCAGCACTTTTTCCGTCTGGCCGTTCTTGACGGCGCTGTAAACGGAGGTCGTTATGCCCAGGGAGGCGGCGTGTTTCGCGTCGCTCGGGTAATTCGTGCGGTTGGACACTATCGCGTCCAGGATCCGCTTCTTGGTTTCAGTCGTTATCATTGTAATATTAATCTAATGTCGTTATAATGCTGTTCTAAAGTGATTCGATGGGGTCGGCGGTATAATAACACGCACCGCCCGGAGCATCCGGCCCAAAAACATCCAAAGGGGGCAGTTCCTCCGCCTCCGGGAGACTTTCAGGCTCCGGGAGGGCTCTTGATACCCCCACGCTCGAAATGGCGTTGTCCCTGACGTACGCGTTAAAGCCGGAGATCTTCTTCCGCTGCTCCACGAACACCGCCCTGTCCGCATCGGTCTGCTCGCAGTCGGCGGTGTTGAACGTGCCCACGTTCTGCAGCTTGTCCACCAGCATGCCGTTCTGGTAGATATACACGTCGGTGATGTTGCCGTCATCGTCAGTCAGGTAGTAGGCGTCCACCTTCCAGTTGTTCGGCGCCAGACGTTCCAGCACCCCGGTACCGCTCAGCCACCAGTCCGTATATCCGACCCGGCAGTAGGAGTTGCGGCGGACGCTCGTCTCCACATGATCGCCGATAAAGCGGGCCAGGACGGCCTTGTTTATGGGTTCAAGGTTCGGATTCATGTTCGCCTCAAGAACCTGCCAGCGTGTCATGCCGGGGTATTTCTTCTGGTTGGGGTGGAACGAGTTGTTGAACTCCATCACGTCACGCATGTCATCGGCGACCAGTTCGTCCCAGCTGTAATACTGTTTATCCTCGTAGGTGTCGTTCAGTTCGTCAAAGACCTTCCTGCCCTCCGTACGGTAGTGGCGGTCCTTCGCGTAGAAACGCCCGATACCGAGGTGGTTCCGGTGTTCCACCGCCTTCTTCTTGGCGCCGTTCATCGGCTCGGCGTACTTCTCCTGGGAGTTCTGGGGCGCACAGAAACGGACGAACGGGAACATCACGCCGGCCTTCAAGAAGCTGTCCTTCCACTGGCTCATCAGGTGGTTCTCGACCTCCACCTGCGCCGGACAGCCCCAGCCCTTACGGTCGATAAGACGGAACATGGAGCGGAACATGTCCACAACCAGGTCCACGTTCTTGTTGCGGTTGTACGCGAAACCGACCACGCACTGGCTGGCAACGTCATAGGCGTAATAGGCCTTCGGGCGGGCCTTGGTGTCCTTGAGCTTGCGGGGAAGGTCACGGTCGTCGAACGAGATCTTGCTGAAGGAGAATTCCGGGGCGTGACGGTGCATGTGAGGCATCTGCTCGTGCATGAACGTGGACCAGCTTGACAGCTTGTGCTCAATCAGCACCCGGTTCTTCGGCTTGTTCAGGTAGTTGTTGATCGTCGTCTCGCTCAAAACGCGGGGCTCGCCGTCCCTGTCGGTGAAATCATCCGGGTTGAACAGCTCGCCCGTCTCGGGGTCGTAAACGTCCAGCTCGCCGCAGACGAACTGGTTGTACATCTCCGCCACGTTGGTGTTGAACGGCTTGTTGGGAAGTACGGCAATGCCCAGAATAAGGCGTTCGGTACGGTAGTCCACCTTGCGGGCCGACTGGTTGCCGAACTTGCCGCTGATAAGGCAGCCGTAGCCCTCACGCCTGTACTCGGCAACCTTCTTGCGGAAACGCAGCATGCTGCCCGGCAGCGTGTGACCGAACTGCACGCGGAGGCTGTCAACGGCGGCGGCCATCTTGCCCCAGTCGTACTTGTCGCCGGCAATGCGCTGGTAGGTACGGGCGTTGTCATACAGGCGGATGCACGTGTTCAAGACACTGGCGTTCGTGATATACTCACGGATCTTCTCGGGCTTCAGGTCAAGACCGGTCTTCTCACGGTCGTGGAAGAAGACGACGGCAGACTGGTCGATCTCATAGTTCGAACGGACCCAGCCGGCAAGGCGGACGGAGTCAGTTTCGGGGAAACGGGTGTAGATATCTTCCTTGTAGCGGGGAGGGAAACTGTCAACTACCACAAGGGCGCAACCTCCTCTATCACCGCGACGGGCGATATCGATCTTCTTGCGAGTAGCTAGCTTATTACAGTAGGCCATAGTCATCACACCATTATCCACAAGTTCTCGCATCGAGATACAAAGTTTACCGTTGTAGTATTCCATATCGCCCTCCGCTTACTTCAATGTCATCGCCCAGTTTTGGATGGAGTTTATCTCACTGATCTCCACATGCTCATAACGCTTCACCTCTTTTCCCCTGAGGAACACGGAACCGGTGCCGTCATTCTTGTTGAACTCCAGCAGCACACCGTTGGGCAAATATTGGCGCATGAAATTGTTATAGTCGTGGAAAGTCTCGATCTCGGGAAGGGAGAGGAGGGTCACGCCGCCACGCTCTATCGCCAGTTTCCGGATCCTCCGGGCAAGATCCGAGTCACTCTCAAAGGTGAGAGCCTTCCATATCATAACGGAACTGACTTTGAAAGCCTTTTCCAGAAACTCCCGGTTCTCTCTTGTTACAGTTACTTGCTTTTTCATATCTAATTTACTTTAAACTGATTACTATCATCTCTTCGTCGAACGTCTTGGTCAGCATTGCCTTCGCCCAGGACATCGAGTACTCGCCGTTGGCCACGATCACGAACGAAACATTGTCGATCTGGTAAGAGAACAGGTCTTCACCGTCAAGCTCGCGGAGAAAGTCACTCACCTTGCTCCATTCGCCATAATCCACTGTTACCTTGATTGCTTTCATTTTCTTTAATATTAAAAATTCGTTAATCAAATGGCCTTTTTGTATATTTGGCCGCTGTTAATTTCTTAATTCGATGCAAATATACAGAAATTCTGTAATATAACAAATTTAAATTCAGAAAATATGGAATTATATGATAAAATTCTTTCTAAAGAGTACATAAACGACCGCTTCATTGAGGCTATACATCTTATTTTAAACAACAAATTAGCCTCTGACAAGACCACAGTGGCAGAAATCCTGAAATGCAAACCTTCGAAATTTTCAGAAATCCTGAATAGAAGAATGAAAGCTGGCATTGATATGGCAGCCTGCCTATGTGAGTATTTTGATATATCACCTGAATGGCTTTTATTGAGTAGAGGAGGATATTTCCGTACATCTCCAGCCCCTTCCTTTTTTATTTCAGAAGGACCTGGTTCATCGGAATATAAACAACATATACAGGCTTATCAAGAATATAAAGAACAACTCAACAAGCCCTCTCTTCAAACAAACGATGCTAAATCTGAGACTCTTTTATCTCTCATCAAGGACAAAGACCAAACTATACGCGAACAGGCAGAAGAAATAGGTTGCCTAAAAGAACAAATACGCCAAATGCAACACAATTTGGAAAAAGTTGCATTGGGTGTTCAGAGTTCTGGACTTGCGGGCATAGGGTAGAAGTCATGAAAGTACTTTGCAGGTCTTCCAACGATCCTCTCTAAGCATTCAGGTAGCATCTTGAGTAGTCCCATTTAGGGGTGTTACCCCCTAAATGGATACAAAAAATATAGTTAAAACACTGATTGACACTATATATAATAATGTAGAAAGATGAAAAACGGTGGCTTTTTCCTACCCCCTATCGCCCATTTTTTGTGTCCGAACTAAAAAAAACGGTATGTTTCCTACCTTGTAAGCCCCCCCCTAAAAACTGATTTTTGTCCTTCCATTATCTCATTTTTGTCCTTCCTTTCTGTCCTTCCAATAGTCCTTCCTTTTCTAAAAGACATCTTTTCAAAGCCTCTCCCCTACCCTGTCATCTTGTCCGTTATACAAATCTGTGCCACGGACAATATAGCAAAAATCGAAAATCTCCCATCTGTATAAACATCTCAAAACAAGCCCTACAAGCCTCTAAAATCCATTTTACAAGGTATTATCAATGAGACACAAAAAGGCCGTACAGCTAAACCATACAGCCCTCAGAATTAAAGTTTCAATAAAGAAAACCCCTACTCTACCCCTTCATAATTAAACAGGAATTAAACCTACTTAAACGTTTCGTTTTGCGTCGCCGTTCGCAGCGCTGCAATGTAACCAGCTGAATAACAAACCGTTTACTACAATCGATGGCCATCCAGACTTATACGCTTCGTTCTGTGCCCCATACAGAGTTGTCTCAATCCATTTGCAAAAGTATAAAAAAGCCGTGATAATCCGCTCAATACAGGCAGATTATTACGGCCGTTCCTTTGATTTATAGTTTTATACCTCTATCTTGTTTCTGCTTAGGTATTCCCATGGCTTCCCTAAACTCATTCATCTTCTTTCTGAACCAGTTCACATGTGAAACCCCGTCTATCTTGAAATCGAATTTACCGCTTTCATCCTGTTTGATGGAGCAGACAGAATGTCGGGTATCAAAACTTCGGTTAAACTCGGAAGAATAGAGTTTACCTTTTATTCCGACCTCCTTGAACTCGCACAGTCTTCTGATTATTCCGTCATTGAAACCCAAACGTTCACGTAGGAAGTTTACCACAGGTATAAGCTTCTCCACATACGGAAAGTAGCGTCTGACAAAATCTGTAAACTCCGACAGCTTACGGTGCTGTTGCTCGTAAGCGTTTCTTATCTCCTGTATCTGTTCGGCTTGTTGCCGTTCCCGTTGTCGGGCTTCGTCTTCAAGTTCAAGGATGCGGTCTTGCAAGTCCTCGTTCCTACGTTCCAATGATTTCATTTTTCCACTTCCGAAAAGAGAACCCACACTGCTTGCAAGGGCGGTTGCCGTATCGGTGGCTGCGCTTTTGAACTTGTCGGTGCGGATTTCCGCTTTTACCTGTCTCAACTCCTCCTGCGCTTTGGTCTTCTTCTCCTGCAATAGTCTGGTTTCGGTTTCAAGGGTTTCATTCTTCTTTTTCAAGTCCCGATAATACTGCATGGTGGTAGTGTGCCGTGCTTCCGAGCCCCGTACCCCACGTTGCAATCCGTATTTCGTCATCACCCTTGCG